>ERZ791765.89-NODE-89-length-127846-cov-18.650296_pt1 | contig 127846 bp, 110 predicted proteins | sample MGYA00509949_ERZ791765 | MGnify/ENA primary metagenome ERZ791765 (study PRJEB30046, sample SAMN00791980) | human gut metagenome | study: EMG produced TPA metagenomics assembly of the A metagenome-wide association study of gut microbiota in type 2...
GCCACCTGTCCGCTTCCGCTCTCCTTATACTTCCAGTGGGCGGCGATACCGTATTCCGCGGTCCGGTGCATCTCGTACGTACGGATCTGAATCTCGAACGGCTGTCCGTTGCTCCCGATCAGTGTCGTATGGAGTGACTGGTACATATTGGGCTTCGGCATGGCGATATAGTCCTTGAACCTGCCCGGAATCGGCTTATACAGTTCATGGATGACGCCAAGCGCCGCATAGCAGTCCTTGACACTGTCCACGATGATTCTCACAGCAAACAGGTCGTAAATCTGGTCGAGAGTCTTGTTCTGGTTCACCATCTTCTTGTAGATACTGAAGAAATGCTTCACTCTTCCGTCCACCTTGGCTACGATGACCGCCTCGTTTAAGTGTTCCTGCACTTCATCCACGATGCTCTTTACAAACGACTCTCTGGCGTCTTTCTTTAAGGAAATCTTCTCTGCCAGATCGTAATACACATCCGGCTGCAAATATTTTAAGGACAGATCGTCCAGCTCTATCTTAATTTTGGAAATACCCAGGCGGTGAGCAATGGGGGCATAGATCTCCATGGTCTCGCGGGCTTTTTCCTTTTGTTTCTCCGGTTTCATGTACTGGAGCGTTCTCATGTTATGGAGCCGGTCCGCCAGCTTGATGATGATGACACGGATATCCTTCGCCATGGCCAGGAACATCTTCCTCAGATTCTCGGCCTGCAGCTCCATCTTATCCATGGACCAGGACAGCTGAGTCAGTTTCGTAACGCCGTCGACAAGAAGCGCCACCTCTTCCCCAAACTCTTTTCCCAGTTCATCGAGCGTCATAACAGTATCTTCCACCACATCGTGAAGGATTCCTGCCGCGATCGTCTCCTTATCCATCTCTAAATCGGCCAGAATAATGGCAACACAAAGAGGGTGAATGATATACGGTTCACCCGACTTCCTCTTCTGCTCCTTATGAAAATCATCAGCAACATGGTAAGCCTTTTCGATCATGCTGATATCATCGGAAGGATGGTATCTGCGGATACTGGCGATCAATTCCTGATACAGCACCTCCGGACTGGTAAAATCAGCCGGAGCTTCCAGTTCCTCATCATTAGGCGACTTGATCTCCACCGCACCGTCAACCCTTCCAACTCCCAATGGAGTCTTATTCAGTTTTTCCATGGTTGATTCATCTGCCATATACTGTCACCTTTTCGCAACTTATCGGTTATTATAAACATAGTTAACATTCATTATAAAATTTTTTGACGAAAAATGCAAATGGTTTTTTATCCCCATGTGCCAGATGCCAAAAACGGAAGATGAGATTCGGTAAGCCAGCTTATCGAATCTCATCTTCCCTACTCACCTAAAACCAGCTTTCGCAGCCTGCATTTCACCTCTTCCTCCACAAACGCCCCATCAACCGCATACTCATTCATCTTCTTAAGTTCCTCTTCCCGGAATCCCAATTCACTCATAATCAATTCCGCCTCCCGCTCCAGGGAAGTGTCGGATACCGTCATATTATCGGTATTATATGTGACTCTTATGCCCCTGTCGAAAAACTTCTTCAGAGGATGCTCCTTGATTCCGGCCACAGCCTTTGTCTGCAGATTGCTCACCACGCACATCTCCAGGGTGATCTTCTCCCGTTCCAGCAGCCTCATGCAATCTTCTGACTGAATGGCCGCACAGCCATGCCCGATCCTCTTCGCGCCAAACGCCACGGCTCTCGCCACATTCTCATAATCTCCGCATTCCCCGGCATGAATCGTAAACGGTACCCCGGCCTGATACACCCGTTTAAACATTCCTTCAAAATGCTCCATCGGAACGAAGCCCTCCGGTCCGGCGATATCCGCGCCAACGACGCCTCTTCCCAGATACGCCTTCGCCAGCTCCATCGTCTCCTCGTTCTCCGCGTCGCTGCCGTTTACCATGGCGCACAGCAATACTCCCGCGTAAATTCCGGTCTCCAGACAGCCTTTCTTCACGCCTTTCACGACGGCTTCCACCGCCTGTCCCTGCGTAAGCCCCTTCTGCTTATGAAGCTGCGGTGCAAATCGAAGCTCCGCGTAGACCAGCCCCTGTCCTGCCAGCCGTTTCACCAGATCGCAGGAAGCCAATTCCAGTGCTTCTTCCGTCTGAAGCAGCATTCCCGGCAGATCAAAACATTTTAAATAATCCGGCAGACTTTCGCAGTTCTCGCCTACCGACAGCAGTCCCTTTATATCCTTCCCGCAAAAATCGTATCCAATTCTATCCGCCAGTGTCTTTACCACCTCTATAGATAGTGAACCATCGAGATGCAGGTGTAAATCCGTTTCCGGTCGTCTCATAATCAATCCCTCGTTTCTGTAAAATGATAGTCTCAGTATACCATAACCATTAAATTCGCGAAAGAGCGTTTCCGGTTGTATTTTCCTCCAAAAAGCATTATGATTAATATCAGGATACGGACCTCCGCGGCAGATCAATCATACATAAAAAAAGGAGCTTCATGAAAAACAAAGCAGAAAACAGCAGAACTGGAAATTCCCGATCCTTAGATCAGTCTTACATCTGGAAAGATGCGGCCGGGCTTATCACAAAAGAACTGGGAAAATCCGTTGGAAGTGAACGTCTTTACGTCAATCTGGACATCATTCCTCCAGGCGCCTTCAGCGCAACGTACCACAGTCATTCCTGTCAGGAAGAATTCTTCTATATCCTGTCCGGTACCGGAACTCTTCGCCTCAATGATGAGACGTATCCGGTCGGACCAGAAGACTTTCTCGCAAAACCTGCAGGCAAAAACATCGCCCACACCTTCTACAATTCCGGCAGAGAGAACTTATACATACTCGACCTCGGAACCGTAGATCCGGAAGATACCTGTTACTATCCGGACGAGCATATGTATCTGCATAAATCAAACGGAGAAAGAAGAACCTACCGCGCGGACGCCGCAGTGAATGACTGGTCTTCAGATCCAAATCAACCACATGCCACCAGGAAAGGAGAATAAATCAATGGATACTATGAACGCAATCCGCAAACGAAAAAGCTTTCGCGGCCCCTTTACAGACACCCCCGTTTCACGGGAAGATTTAACAGAACTTCTGGAGGCAGGTTACTTAGCCCCCTCCGGCTGCAACCTGCAGACCACCTGGCTGATCGGTGTAGATGATCCGGAGCTTCTGGCCGGACTTGCCGATATCTACAGCCACGAATGGGCAAAGGGAGCCACCGCCGCCATCCTTCTGATTGGCAGCTTCACCATGTCACCCAGCGGAGTTTCCTACCACGTCCACGATTACTGTGCTGCCGCTGAAAACATCTATCTGGCTGCCGCCGACAAGGGCCTTGGAACGGTGTGGATCGAAGGACAGATCCGCGGAGAAAGGGCAGAAAAGATGGGCAGATTACTGGGCGTGCCGGTGGATCAGACCGTCTACATCTACATGCCGGTGGGTTATCCCGCAAAGCCCGGCCCGGACGCCAAAAAGAAGCCGTTTGAGGAACGGGTATGGTTCAACGGATACGGAGGTGCCAAATCATGCACTTCAGAAGAATAATGAAAAAGACAGGCGTTCTCACCTTCCTTGCCCTGACTCTGGCCCTGGGCCTGACCGCCTGCTCAAAAAGCCAGGCAGGGGCGGCGGATTCCTCCTCCCAGACAGCCACGCAGCAGTCCCCGGCCTCCGATACAGCCGGACAGCAGACCGCCGCTTCCGATACAACGGAACCGCAAACAGAAGCATTATCGGCCGAGAACTCCTCTTCCGGGTCCGCTGTCGATTCCACAGCTCCGTCTGCCGGCCAGATCTACCTGTTCGGTGAGGAACATGGCGTGGAAAAAATCCTGAATAAAGAGGTTGAAATATGGAACGATTATTACCACAACCAAAATATGAGACATTTATTTGTGGAGCTTCCATACTATACCGCAGAATATTTAAACCTGTGGATGAAGTCTGACAGCGACGAGATCCTCGATGCCATCTACGATGACTGGGACGGCTCCGCTGCCCACAATCCCTACATCAGGCCATTTTATAAGGCAATTAAGGAAAAGTGCCCCGAGACCATTTTCCACGGAACCGACGTGGGACACCAGTACTTCTCGACCGGAGAGCGATATCTGGCGTATTTGAAAGAAAACGGGCAGGAAAACTCCGAGCAGTACCAGTTTACACAGAAGGTTATCGAACAGGGAAAATACTATTACGACCATTCTGACGATGTCTACCGTGAAAACATGATGGTAGAAAACTTTATCCAGGAATACGATAAGTTAAATAACATAGACATTATGGGCATCTACGGAGGCGCCCACACGAATCCCGAGTCCCTGGACAACACCGGCACCATTCCATGCATGGCAAACCAGCTGAAGGAGCATTACGGTGATGTCATTCATTCGGAGAACCTGGTTCTGGCTGTGAAAGACGACATTCCCGTCCGAACCGACAAACTCACCGTCAACGGAAAAGAGTACGAGGCTTCCTACTTCGGGAAACAGGATTTAACAGGCTTTAAGGATTATTTATCCCGTGAATTCTGGCGCCTGGACAATGCATACGATGATTTTAAGGGCTGTGCTTTAACCGGAGAGCAGCTTCCCTATGGCAATTATCCCATGCGGATCGAAACCGGACAGGTCTTTGTCATAGACTACACAAAAACCGACGGTTCTGTTACGAGGCAGTATTACCGGTCTGACGGAAACCAGTGGAACGGATCGCCGTCAACGCAGGGCATTACCGTGGAGTAATCCCACGCGGGGGAGAGACGGAGCGATATGCGAGTATATTTATCCCTCTCACTGCTCGTGGATATAAAAATGGCTGCGCCGGAAAGTACGATGAGATATTCTGTGCTTTCTGACGCAGCCATTTTCACTTGTTTTTTTATAACGCCTGACGGTTCGATTTTATATGTGCATTTCTATATCCATTTCACATATGCATTTCATGTATTCATCTCATATATTCATCCATGGCTTCCGCCACCACTTTGGAATAGGCGGCCGCCTCCACCACAGTTCTTGCGCCCAGCACCACGTCGCCGGAGGCGAAGATCCCCGGGATCGTTGTCTGGCCGTTCTCATCGGTCATCAACAGGCCGTTGGGCGAAGCCTTCAGCCCTTCCGTCGTATTGACGAGCTTGCTTTTCGGACCCTGGCTAATGGAAATGATCGTGGAATCGGCGTATATCTGTTCCATCTTCTCATCGACACCGGTCTGATTGCCTTCCTCGTCGTAAAGTATATTTTCAAACACCGGTCCGTCGTCTGTGATCTCTGCAATCTGTTTCCCAAACTCGAAGGCCGCGCCATCCAGTCTGGCGTAGGCAGTCTCATGTTCACTGGCATTGCTGGCAAGGCCTCTCGCATATAAGGTCACCTCACGGGCACCGTGGCGGATCACGGTACGGGCCACATCCATGGCCGAATTCCCCATGCCGATAATCGCCACCCGTTCTCCCAGATCGTAGGCGTCCGGATTCGCCAGATAGTCGATGGCATAGTGTACATTTCCAAGGGATTCCCCCTTGACGCCCAGGGTCTTCGGCCTCCAGACTCCGGTTCCGATAAAGATGCTCTCGTATCCGTCCCGGAACAGATCTTTAATCTCCAGCGCCGTACCGATGGCCGTGTTGGGCCTGATCTTCACGCCAATCTCCAACAGCTTCTTCTTATAGCGGTCCAGGATCGTCTTCGGCAGACGGAACGCGGGGATTCCATACTGAAGGACGCCTCCGATCTTATCCTTCGAATCGAAGATGGTGACACTGTAGCCCTTCTTTGTCAGCAGGATAGCGATGGTAATTCCGGCCGGGCCTGCGCCGATAACCGCAACCTTCTTTCCATTTCTCGGCTGACACTCAATCTTCATCTTATCAAAAATAGTATCGGAAATGTAATTTTCAATGCTGCTGATATGGACCGGCTGTCCTTTTCTGCCGAGTATGCAGTGGCCCTCACACTGATTTTCATGATTACATACCAGAGAGCAGACTAAGGACATGGGATTATTGGCGAATATCATATCTCCCGCCCGATTTAAATCGCCTTCCTTAAACGCCTCGATCATCTTTGGAATCGGTGTGTGTATCGGGCACCCCTGCTGACACATCGGCTTCTTGCAGTTTAAACATCTGTTTGCTTCATCAATCACATGAACAGCCATGACAATCCCTTCCTTTCGCTGTTTGGAACACTGCTGTATTTTGTATACAATTAATTTTGTCCACATCATAGCACAAAGGAAACCAGTAATCAATATCCGGACTTCATGTATTGAAAAAAATAAATTTTGATATTTTATTATCTTTTTCGTTTATTTTTAAACGATTTAAACAGGGTTTGGGGCTGTTTAATCCCCTCACTTCTTATCCCCCCAGATCACCGCTACAACGGCACAGAGAATTCCGCTGATGGGGTAAACGATCCAGGCAATCCGAAACATATCCCATGCCAGCCCCAGATAGAGGAAGAGAGCCGTAGCCAGAAGCATGATGACGCCGCACGCCTTTCCCACGATCGCCTCCCCTTTCTCTCTGCTCCCATCGTGGCGCTTATTGTATTCCTCGACCTCGTACTTTTCCTTCTGAATTCCAAAGTACACAAACATACCAACCGCAATGGTGACACAGAGCAGGAAAAAGCCGCCGGAAAACTGTTCTTTTAAAGGAATGTTTATGGAATCCAGCGCGATATTCACACAGATTCCAAACAGGATCAAACATACTGCAAAAGCGATGGCGATGCCGAATCTTCTGGTAAAAACGGAACGTTCTTCTTCCGAATAAAAATCCTGGATATGAGGATATTTCTTTTCAAATGCTTCCATGTTGATGCCGGTCACAATCATAACGGCCACCGACACACCCACGACCGCAATCAAAAAGATCGCCAGAATATCCTCATGAACGATTCCATCCAGGAAAGCCATCAGCGTGACCGCGGCCAGAATTAATGTAACGCAGCCTGTTATGCGATGGGAGAAGCTGTTCATGAAACGGTCGTATCCCGCAGCATCCGCCTGGTCCTCCAGTGTCATATCTCCCTTGACCAGGGAATCCATGTCACAGTGAAACATATCACAGATGATTAACAGTTTCTCCATCTCCGGATAAGACTGACCTGATTCCCATTTGGAAACCGCCTGCCGCGATACCTCCAGCTGCTCCGCCAACTGTTCCTGGGTCAGATTGTTCCTCTTTCTCAACACTTGTAAATTATCAGAAAAACTCATATATTTTCCCTCCTGTAGGATATATTTTATAGTTTTATTCTACAGTTGCATGGCCGCCACTTCCACCAACCTGACGTAGCATTCCATTTTTTTCATGCTACTTGCGGTTGCATCCCTTATTTCAGGCCAAAAAGTCAAGAAAGGCCGGCCGCATGACCTGCCTCCTGGCAGCCCGATCATGCGGCCGGTCCTCCATCACGGATAACCGTTCCTTCACAACCCTGTCTACTGTTTATCGACCACATCATACCATAAAGGGAGGGTTGACACAATATATATAAGTCAAAAATGCACTGCAACTGCTGCCCTTATTCATGCAGCAATAAATATTTCCCCATCTCTCCCAGCGATTCAAAGACCGCGTCCGGCTTCACCGCCGATGTCAACAGATCCTCCGGCACAGTCTCCCCCGTCAGAACCAGAAAGCCTTTGCCTCCATGATTCACACCGGTGGCGATATCCGTATAGAGCCGGTCCCCTACGAAGCCGATCTGCCCGACGGGAACCTTCATGCTGTCCACGATCATCTCCACTGTCTCCTTATAGGGTTTCCCAAAATAACGCGGTTCCCTTCCCGTAGAAAGGGTGATTGCCGCACAGATGGCCCCGCAGTCCGGCAGAAAGCCGCCCTCGACCGGACAGTTGATGTCCGGATGGGTCGCCATAAAGGAGGCGCCTTCTCGGATCAGGCGGCAGCCTCTGTCCAGCTTTTCATAGGTCAGCGTCATATCAAAGGCCGTCATCACGATCTCCGCGTCATCCTCCGATAACCGAATTCCGGCGTCTGCAAACTGTCGCTCCAGCTGAGGCGTTCCCATAAGGTAGACACGCTGATCGCCGTAATAAGTCTTCAGGTACCGGATAGTCACGTCCCCTGCTGTCATAATCTGTGATCTGCTTATATCGCAGCCCATGCGGTGAAGCTTTTCTATGTACTCTTCCGGCGCCCTTGACGTGTTGTTTGTGAAAAACAGAAACTGCTTTCCCCGTTTCACCACCGCTTTCAAAAAATCCAGCGCGCCGTCTATCATCTTTTCCCCGCAGTAGAAGGTGCCATCCATATCGATGACAAATAATTCCGTCTGATCCAGCAGACATTTTTTGCGCTCCTCTGTCTGACTGCCGGTAAGACCGGTAAAACTTAAAGAACTGATTGTATTTTTCATGCTTCCTCCATTATTTAAAGAGACAGACCCAGCTCTGCCGGACTAACCGGCGCTCCCACGAAAGGAACCAACATTTAACCGCCAAGCTTAAATAATTAAGAGTTGCGGCCCGGCACACGGGGAGATCAAACGCCCTGTGCCGGACCGCAACTGATGACAAGAAAAAATCATGCGCTGAGTAGTGGGAGTATATCACATATTACTCATTCAGGATAATATCTACGGAATCGCTGAAGGTTTTCAGTGACTGGTCAATATCCTGGTTATCCAGCATAATTGCCTGGATACAGGTTCTGAATTCCGCAATGACAGGCGTCAGGTTGGCAATACGGTAGCTGTCGTCGCCATACTGAAGGGCGTCATATGCGATTTTATAGTTATCGCTCTCTTTCCAAAGCTTCTGGATCGCCTCCGACTCCGCCATTGTTTTGGTAAATGGAAGATAACCGGAGCCTATGACAAATGCAAGACCGCCCTTTTCGTCTTCAATAAACCACTTCATAAATTTCCAGGCTGCTTCCGGTTCCTTGCTGGATGAAAGAATACCAAAGCCGCTTCCGCCAGTAGGCATGGATTCAATCTTGCCTTTTACAAGAGGAGCTACCACGTATTCAAAGGAATCCCCGACAGTTTTCAGTCTGGAGGTAATTGCGCCGGAAGAATTAATGGACATTGCAGCCATGCCGGAGGTAAACATCTGGTTATCCTGGTCGTTCGCAGGGTCGTTGTAATAAAGAGCGCCGGAATCCTGTAAATCCTTCATGAAGCTGAATGCCTCCTTGGCAGATCCGTCCTCCAGACAGCCAAGTCCAGTCTTGTCCTCATTGAAGAATTCGCCGCCTGCCTGTTGGATCAGGCCGAAAAACTCCCACTGGTCAAAGGGAACGGACAGTCCATAGCGTTTGGTTTCTCCATTTTCCACAACGGTACACTTATTGGCAACCTCTTTCAGTTCATCCCAGGTGGTAGGGACCTTACAGCCCATTTCATCCAGGACGGTCTTATTAATATGGAGAAGCTGTGCGGAGCGGCCGAAGGGAATCACGACCAACTGTCCGTCATAATAAGCATCGTTTACAAAAGCATCCACGAAATCCTTGTCATCCACGAAATCCTTTTGCATATGAGGGAGTAAATCGGCAAAAGCGCCGTTTACAGCAAGCCTTCCTACATTATCCTGGGCTACCTGAAGAATATCGGGAGCGTTGCCTGCGAAAATAGCCTGTTCAGCTTTGGCAGCGGCTTCTGCATAGCTTCCCTGGAAGGTGGCAACCACCTCTACTTCGTTCTGAGAACTGTTGAAATCGCTGACCATCTGACTGATTAAGTCCCCGTTCGTTCCAGACATACAGTGCCAAAACTGTACGGTTTTCTTTTCTCCGGAGGCCTGGGCGCTGCTGGTACTTTCCGCTTCTCCAGATGTTTCCGCTGTTGACGCCGGAACGGTCCCCTCCGTGGCAGTGGAGGCCGGAGCCTTACTACAGCCTGCAAGTGCAGCAGCTAAAATAGCGCTGCTCATTAAAATACTTAAAAACCTTCTTTTCATGATACTTTCCCCTTTCGTGATGTTTGGTTTACTTAATCCCGGAGTATGCAAAGGATTTCATAATTTGTTTGGAAGCGAACAGATACACCAGCAGTACCGGAAGAACGAGTATGGCATTTCCTGCCATGACAATCTGCCAGTTAGCCATCCCCTCCATCTCCTTCAGCTGTGCGATGGCAACCGGGAGCGTACGGAACTTATCCGCATTGGTCATGACAAGCGGCCAGAAATATTCATTCCACTGACCGACAAAGCTGAATAGGATGATGGCCGCCAAAGCCGGTTTAGACATAGGCATCATAATTTGTAATATCAACCTCCATTCCGATGCACCGTCCAGTTTTGCAGCTTCTATCAATTCATTCTCTACCTGCATAAAATACTGCCTTAATAAGAAGATAGCGAATGCATTTGTTATGAATGGCAATATCTGCGGAATCAGGGAGTCTATCATCCCCCACTTAGACATCAGCAGATAGATCGGTAAAAAAGTAATCTGTGTAGGCATCATAAGAGCTATCAGGATGCAGCCGAATATAATCTTCTTACCTTTAAATTCATACTTTGCAAAGGCGTAGGAGGCGGGAATTGCCACCACCATCTGTAGTAAAATCACGCTGATTACCACAATGATGGAGTTTTTCAGATAGATCCACATGCTTCCGCCCGGACCGGAATGCCAGGCATCCAGATAATTACGGAACTGGAGTACCGCCGGAAAGAAGGTGGGCGTAACCCGGTTTACTTCGTCTATCGACTGTAAGGAGGTGGAAATCATCCAGAAGAAGGGCCATCCGAAGATAAATAAAAGTAACAATTTCATGATTACGCCGCAAATTTTAATCAGTCTTTTTTTGAGCCGCATAATATCCCTCCCTGTAATCTATTGGTAATGTACCTTTCTGGAAAAGCCCCAGAAGTAAATAATTGTCAGTATGCTTATTATAATTAGAAGAATTACCCCGATTGCGGCGCTGTATCCAATCCGCAGATTTAAAAGAGCCTCTGTATATATGCTGTATACCAGGGTTGTAGTGGCGTTGTTCGGGCCGCCCTGGGTTAAAATCCGCACCGTATCAAAGACCTTGAAGGAGCTTATCGTACGGATTATCAGCGTAAAAAACAACTGAGGTGAAATCATTGGAAGGGTGATTTTGAAAAACACGGCTACTTTATTCGCACTGTCCATTCTGGCGGCTTCATAGAGAGAGGCCGATACGCCCTGCAGGGCAGCCAGAAAAATCAACGTATCATATCCCACGGACTTCCACACCGATACCAGTATGACGGAGGGCATCGCGGTAGATGAGCCTGACAGCCAGGCGGAGGTGGGAAGGCCCATTTTCCTCAACAGGTAGTTAAACAAGCCGAAGTTGGGTTCCATCATCCAAAGCCAGATCAGAGAAATGGATACAATGGATACCACATGAGGACAGAAGATGGCTGCCTGAAGGAGGCGGTTAAGCTTCGTGTTCTTCTCATTGAGCCATACCGCAAGAAGCAGTGCAAGTACCGTTATAATGAGAACTACGGCTACGGTGTACACAACAGTGTTGTTTAAGGACTTATGGAAATCCGGTCTGCTGAGTACCTTTTTGAAGTTATCAAGACCGATAAACTTACTTTTGGAAGGATTCAGCATGTTAGTGTTCATAAGGCTGAGCTGCACCAGCTTTATTACCGGATAAACGGTAAAAAGCAGGATTCCCGCTAAAGCCGGAGCGATCATGATATATGGCCTTATTTTTGCGATCCGCTTTCTATTTTTCATACATCCTTCCCCTCCATCGCACTTAACACTTCTTTTCCCTGTACGACCTTGACGCCTCTGTCCCGAAGCTGGTCAATCAATTCCGAAGGCGTGCGCCAATCCGTAACAATACCATCCAGATCAGATACAGAAGCGACTAGACCGAGGGAATCGTCTCCGAATTTGCTGTAGTCCAGAGCAATATAGTGTTCCTTACAGGAGTCCATCATAAGCCGTTTCATTCTGGCCTCCTGCAGATCAGGTGTGGTAAAGCCATGTTCCAGGGTAAGATGATTCCCGCTGATGAAACCCTTGTCAAAAAACAGAGTCTTCATCATCTCCTCTGCCCAGGCGCCCACACAGGATAAGATTCGATGACGGAAATTACCGCCAATGACAATAACGGAAATGTCCTCCGCCTCTGAAAGCTCCATGGCAATGTTGATCGCATTGGTGCCTACCAGAATCTTTCGCTTGGAGCCGCTGCGGATTATTCGGGCCAGTTGGGTAGTCGTAGTGCCGCAGTCCAGAAAAACCGCATCGCCGTCACTGATACAGTCGTAAGCCGCATAAGCGATAGAAAGTTTTTCTTCCGTATGCTTCCATTCCTTTTCCTTATGGGAAAATTCATTCAGGGACCCATAGGCGCTTATGGCGCCCCCCCATGTCCGTTTCACTACGCCCTCCTGCTCCATGGCAGCCAAAAGCTTTCTGACGGAAACCTCAGATATTTTGAAGGCTTCGCTTAATTGGGATACGGTGACCGAAGATTGCGTGTCCAGCATTTTGATGATAAATTCTTTCTTTTCCTGTGTTGTCATATGATAAATCCTCCAAAATCGAAACATTAAATATGAGTTTTAGTTGCGAACTTCGTAAGTATTTGTTTTGATTCTAGCACCTATACATTTCAATGTCAATGATTTACAAAAATAAATTTTATTTCGTAAATTTTTCGTAAATTTCTTATATAATCTTTTGTACGAAACTGTTGAAAATATTGATTGACTTATAAAGAAAACCAATTTATACTACATTTATAGTTTTGAATCATAGCAAAATTAGAAACAAATACGTTTCAATTTAAAATCAATTCGAAAAGAAGTTTGAGATCAAAAAACAAAATCAAGTTTCATTTTGAATATATTATGAAAAGGAGAAAGAAGATGAGTCCACATGCGACCAAGGTACTTGCTTTTGATTTGGACGGAACCCTGACACAGCACAAATCTCCCCTGTCGCCGGAATACAGAGAGCTTCTTTGCCAGCTGGGAAAAAGATATACGCTGCTGATGGTAGGCGCCGGTTCCTGTGTCCGGATATTTAAACAAATGAGGCGGTTTCCGATTAAAATAATAGGAAATTATGGAATGCAGTATGCAACGGTAAAAGAAGACGCCCCCCACAATCGGATTGTTCTGGAGAGGGATAACCGGGTGGACGTGGATCATGCTCTTGCGGTGAGGAGAGCGGATACCCTGCGCAGAAAGCTGGGCTGCTCCTCTTATCAGGGGGATACGATTGAGATCCATGAAAGTGGTATGCTTACCTTTCCGATATTAGGAACTGCGGCATCTATAAAGGACAAGCTTTCCTATGATCCCGACCGTACAAGAAGAAGAGAGGTTTACTCGCAGGTTGTTGATTTATTCCCGGAATATAAGGTTTATGTAGGGGGATCTTCATCCTTTGATATTGTTCCCCACCCCTATGCAAAGCTGTATGCATTGGATCTGTACTGCAAAGCGGAAGGTCTTACCCATGAAGATATACTCTATTTTGGGGATGATTACGGGCTGGGAGGCAACGACGAGGATATTTATTTATCAGATGTTCCTTTTCAGTGTATTGACGACTACCGGACCATTCCGGAGTATTTAAAGCAGCTTATATAAAAAGGAGGAGAATAATATGTACTGGAATCAATCGGAAACGAATATATGGGTGGCAGGACACAGAGGGAATCCTGTGGAAAGCCCGGAAAATACCATGGCTTCTTTCAGGAATGCCATGGAGGCCGGTCTGGACATGATTGAACTGGATATTCAAATGTCCCGGGATGGGAAATTGGTTATTATGCATAATTTTACCGTAGATCAGACCACGGACGGAACCGGTGCCATACGTGAGATGACCCTTAAGGAAATCCGTGAACTGGATGCGGGCTGCAAATTCAGTGAGACATACAGGGGAGAGAAAGTTCCGCTATTTGAAGAATTTCTTGAACTCACAAAAAAATATCCGGATATGATGTATGATTTCGAGCTGAAGGAATACCCTGCTGAAGGAAATGAACGCAGGGCCTTTGAAGCTGCTGACCAGGCGATCGCGTTGATTGAGGAATACGGGTTAGGGGATAAATGTGTGCTGAATTCCTTCAGCGCCGAACTTCTTCAGTATATTCATAATAAGTACGAAGGCCGCTACAAGCTGCACGGATATTATCCCCAATCCCTTATGAGAGAATTAAACGGCAGGAATGATGTATATGATATTCTGTACTGTGCATGTGTCTGTGAGGATTTTACCAGAAAAAATTTTGAAATTCTGAGAAGTAAAGGCATCGATACCTGGGCCGGGACGCGGTTCAACAACAGGGAAATGATAGAGCTGGCCCGCAGCTGCGGAGCTACCCTGATTACCTGTGACAATCCGAAGGAGGTTATGGCAATTCTGAGGGAAATGGGACTGCATAAATAAAAAAGCTTACAATGCTGGGTTAGACCCCATTCAGTGATCTAACCCAGTAACTTTACTAAATGACACAGCTCCCCCACCTGTTAATCATTGCTGTCAATATTCTCAAATATTTCTTTTAACCGTATGTATTTCCTGTATTTTTTCTCATAAACCGCCCGTTTTCCATAATCCGGATCATAAACTGCAGACGTCCCGGCGCCCAGCTTGTGAATCCAGTCTTTCAGTTTTCTGGTCGATTTTTCGCACTCATCCGCCACCGCAGCACCCATAATCGCGCTTCCTCTGGCACTGCTCTGTCTGCTTTCGCATACACGCACCTCCATGCCGCAGATATCAGACAGCATCTGCATCATCATTGGACTTTTCATCGGGATGCCGCCGGCCGCAATGAGACGTTCCACTGAATGTCCCGCATCACGGAAGGTATCCAGTATGACCTTAGCCCCAAAGCAGATTCCTTCCATCAGCGCCAGGTACATTTCCTCGGTCTTCGTATAAATAGTCATGCCGGTTATCACACCCGTAAGCTCCGGACGCATCAGCGGACTTCTCACACCATTCCACCAGTCTAAAACCACCAGCCTGCACTGCTCCGGCTGAATGGCAGCCGCCTTCCTCTGCAGCAGCTCGTGAATACCGATTCCCGCCTGCTTTGCCTCTTTCACATAGCTTTCCGGAACACAATTTTCTACAAACCACTCCAGACACTCACCGACACAGGACTGGCCTCCTTCATATCCAAACATCTCCGGAATATGAGCCTCAAATGTACAGCTGTAAATTCCAGGTATTCCCTCTCCGGTATGTGAATTCAGCAGATAACAGGCGCTTGTTCCCATAACAGCTGTCACGTCGCCTACCCGGTCGGCCCCTGCGCCTGCCACTGCCGCGTGGCAATCGATCATAGCAGCAGCCACCGGTACTCCCGGCAGAAGTCCCATACTGTCCGCAGCCCTTTGTGTCAGCCTTCCGACACAGCCTCCCAATGGAACAAACCGGCCTTTGTACTTTCTGGTAACCGGCTCCGACTCCTTCATGATTTTTCGCAGGAACTCTTCGTCCGGATATCCAATCCCCGGCTGGTAGAAGCTGTTGCAGCCCGCCATGGATTCGCTGCGGACACATTCGCCCGTCATATACCAGGTCAGCCAGTCTCCTGCTTCCAAAAAGGTGTGGCAGCATTTGTAAACAGCCTCATCACTTCCCTGAGTCTCCAGGGTTTTCGGCAAAAATGCTTCACATCTTACTTTGCCTCCCACAAGAGTCAGCCAGTCTTCCTTCCAGTTGTCTGCCAGAGTGTACATCTTATCCGCATATGATTTCGCGCCGTGGTGCTTCCACAGCTTGATATAAGCATGAGGACTGCTTTCAAAACCGGGCAGCATGGATATGGCTGTACCGCTTTTATCTACAGGAACCACCGTCGCCGACGTGGCATCCAGCCCAATCCCTTTCACAGCTTCCGGCGGCACACCGGTCTGTCTCAGTAAATCTCTCACGACCTGACCCAACCCAGACAAATAATCCTCAGGAACAGCAAGTGCATAATCGGGCGGGATCGGACTGCCATCCGGCAATGTTCCTGAAAGCACGCCATGAGGATATTCATACACTGCCGTACCGGCTTCCTCTCCGCTGTCGATATCAAGAAGCAGTGCTCTCACGGAAAGGGTTCCATAATCCAGACCGATTGCATATCGTCTCTCCATACATTTATCCCTCTTTACTTTTCTATTTCTTTCTGAAAAGAAGCAGCCGTTTCCTCTGCGGCGGTCTTCAGAATTCCCAGATCCCACAGAAGCTGAAGCAGTGTGTAGCGGTCCCTGACCTCCTTTGCCACCTCTATGCTGTCGCTCACCATGCCGCAGTCAATTCCCAGTTCCAACGGGTTGACCGGAGCGTCTAAGTCTTCTAAAATTCCTTTAACAAACGCTTCCTTCGGCACTAAATCGCTGACGGTTCTTCTGATGTCTCCCATCTTTTCCCGTATAACCACCAGACGTTTCTTCACTTCCTCCGGATCATTTTTTTGTTCTGTCTTTTCATTGGCGATCACTCCATCCGCCGCTGCACCGTAAGTCCGTTTCATATTCTCCGACCATTCCGCAAAATCAAATGCCTCTGCTCTCCTTACCGCCTCCTCATAATCGATTTCTGATTCCATAAATTTCTGATACAACCGAATCGCCGTCATCGTTCCTACGCCTACCTTTGTGCCGTGTAAGACCGCCGGTCTCCCTTCAAACAGGAACTTCATCTCCCAATAATGAGACATATGATGTTCACAGCCCGAAGCCGGTCTGGAATTTCCCACAAAGCTCATGGCAATTCCGGTAAGAACCAGGGACTCCATGACCGTCTGAATCGTCTCCGGGGTCCGTTCCTTTAAGTTCTTGACCTGCTCCATCATCTTCTTTAACGAATATCTCACCATCCGCTCAATGACGGGGCAGAAATATTCGCCGTTCACAAGATTTGATAAATGCCAGTCACAGAGGCAGGTGTATTTTCCGAGAATGTCCGCCACGCCGGCCGCGATCATATTCATGGGGGCCTTTGCAAGAATATCAACATCTCCAATAATTGCCTTCGGTACATGAGCATTATAAGTTGTTTTCAGATTATTTACAATTAAAGCCGCGCCAACCGATGCAAAGCCATCCATGGAAGGGGCCGATGCGATAATCATGTATTCCATCTTCATCTGATAGCTTAAAAACTTGCACATATCGTTGATCGTACCGGTTCCGACTCCGATAATCAGGTCGCACTCCGGATTGAAGTGGACGAGCAGCTCGCCCAGCGTATGCTCATCCGGCACTACAATCTTTCTGGGAATCACATAGGAGGTGCAGGCCTGGTTCCGATCCCGCAGCAGCTTCTCCACCCGTTCTCCCGCCGCCTGATACGTATTATAGTCGGATACCAGAAATACGTGATGGTATCCCAGTTCTTCCACTGCCTCCGGCACCCGTTCCAGCGCGCCCTGCGAAATCAGGATTTTTTCCACATCGGTATGATGAGAACGTCCGCATTCGCAGGAAAAGGTATGATGTAAATAATCCTCAATAGTAAAGTATTCAGGCTCGATCTGCATCTTTCAGTCTCCTATCTGTTTTTGATTTATCAATTTCTTTGTTGTATATTTTATATAATAATGTCAATTTTCCCTTTGTCAACCTGTGCACTTTTACTCAAAAATTAATAAATCCAAAAAAAACGGATAAATAGTTAATTTTATTAGTAATAAAATTAACTATTTATCCGTCCATTACGGTTTTATCCACTTTTTAAATCAATATTTCTTCGTTTCGCCGTTCCCCTGCTTTTTGCTTACTAATATTATTAGTAATAATTTTTCAAAATTTTTCTATTTTTTTCTCCGGTTTGGCCCTGTCGAGGCTCTCGCAACCAGTTTTGGGACAAATTCCACACGCACGGCACTGGCCGGCCACAAATCCCCGTCGGTTCCATTTTCCTGCTCGATTTTTCGTATCAACACATCGACGGCTTCCCGTCCCCGGTTGGCATCAAAATGCTCTACCGATGTCATGGAAATAGTCCGGTACTGGGAAATCATCGTATTATCACAGCCGCAGACAGAATAGTCCTGGGGAACCTTATACTTCTTGTCCGCCAGCGCATCCATAATTCCTATGGCCACCATGTCGTTCATCCCGACTAGGGCGGTGATGTCATCATACTTTTCCACCACGCGTTTTCCAAGACAGTAGCCGGTCTCATACGATGTGATGTCCTTCGTATACGCAATCTTCTCGCTGTCCATGGTACAGGTCAGGATGTTGAAGGGACTGACTCCTGCCCTGGCATAGGCATTCTGCATGCCCTTCAGCCGGTAAAGCCTGGCCGGATGGCGTTCGTTCAGCTCGGTGGAAATATAGGCAATTTTCCTGTGTCCCAGACTCAGAAGATGCTCGGCGATGATCATCCCCAGCTTCTCGCTGTCCAGTTCTATGATATCCATATTGGAGACTTCCGTCTTGTCGCAGATAGCTACCACGGGCATATTCGCAATGAGCTGCTGAAGCGCCACGGAATTTGCGGGCTTGTAAAGAAGCAGCGCTCCCAGCGCGTCCTGCTGGCAGGCAAGGTTGGCGAACTGGCCTTCCAGCTTCATATTTCGTCCGCTGGAGAAGACCGTGAGAGAATACCCCCGCTCCTCTGCCTGATTACACATGGCCTCCAGAAGGCTGATATAGTACAGATTGGTGTACGACGGACACATGGCCATAATCAGCTTCTCGTACCGCTCCCCGCTGTTTCCTTTTCTTTTAGAAGGAACCCGGTAGTTCAACTTCGTGCAGGCGTCCATCACACGCTGTACCGTCTCCGGCGAAAAGCGGACATTATCATAGTTATTTAAAATCATGGAAACAGTGGGCTGGGAAACACCGGCCAACTGGGCAACATCCTTGGAAGTCGGTTTCTTCTTTGTCATAATGTAGTTATTCCTTATCGTTTGTATATCGTCTCTCCGGCCTTGATCGTCTCCAGAACTTTTATATCCCTGAGTCTCTCTTCAGGAACCAGGAGCGGGTTCTCTTCCAGGATCACAAAATCCGCAGCCTTCCCCGCCGCTATGCTTCCCTTCCTGTTCTCTTCGAAAATCTGGTACGCTCCGTTCACCGTCACGGCCTTAAGCGCTTCCTTTACGGTGATCGTCTGCTCTGCTCCCAGCACACGGCCCTTTGCAGTCTTCCGGTTCACGGCGTTGTGTACCGCCCCCATCACGTCGGGCGGAGCCACCGGGCTGTCCTGATGAAGCGTAAAGGAGACTCCCCGCTCCAGGGCCGAACGGGCCGGACTGATGTAGGCCGCCCTCTCCGGGCCCAGCACGGACTCATAGTGGTAGTCGCCCCAGTAATACACATGGTCGAGGAAAAAGCTGGCGATCATGCCGATCTCCTTCATCCGATCCAGCTGATCTTCCCGTACGGTCTGGCAGTGAATGACCACAGGGCGCAGATTCTTCTCACTCCCCGTCTCCTCAAGTACCGACTGATAGCAGCGGATCATCTGCTCGATCGCTTCATCCCCGTTGGCGTGTACATTGATCTGCCAGCGGTTTTTCACGCAGGTGCGCATGATATCCATCACATAGGCTTCCGTCTGCACCGGAAATCCCCGGTAATCCGGCTTCTCGCCGTCCGGAACCACATAGTACGGCTCTGACAGCCAGGCCGTCTTTCCCTGAGGCGAGCCATCCAGAAACAGCTTCACTCCCGCGGGGCGCAGATGGTTTTCATAGCCTTTCGCCGCAAGCGCTTCCGGTCCCTGCTCCGTCAGAAACTGACCGGCCAGTTCCGGTATCAGATACATGACCACATCGTTCTTTAGAAGTCCCATGGACGCGGCTCCCTTTAAGAGCTGATACTGCCCTTCCGTGACTTTGCCGTCGTGAACCGTAGTCAGGCCATAGGATGCGTACAGCTCTGAGGCATCTCCCACCGCCTTCACCACATCTTCGGGAGCAGGCCCCTGCATCACTCCGTTTTTCCCGAGAAATGCCTGTTCCTTCAAAAGCCCTGTGGGTTCCACGACTCCGCCCTCGGGAACTGTGAAATGATCTCCCGTGTACCCCAAAAGCTCCAGCCCTTTCGTGTTCACCACACACAGATGGCCGGAGACGTGAGTCGCCGCGACGGGAATCTCCGTGCTCACGCGGTCTAAGTCTTCCTTCGTGGGATGAACGCCCTCCGGGAAGACGCTGTTGTCGTATCCCATGCCCAGCAGCCACTGGCCCGGTTTTAGTGAATGCGTCTCCAAAAATGTCTTCAGCACCTGCACCACGTCCTCCACGCTGTCGCAGGTTCCCAGCGGCGACGGTTTTAGGTTGGCGATTAACAGCTGGTACGCCACCGCGCTTAAGTGGGAGTGGCCGTCGATAAAGCCGGGAAGCACCGTATGGCCTTCCATGTCCCAAAGCGCGCCGTCCGGAGCCAGCGCCTTCATCTCCTCCAGCGTGCCGGTTCCGCCGATCATTCCGTCCCGGATCAGAACCGCCTCCGGTTCAGTCCGGGACTCATCCATTGTCAAAAAGGTTCCATGGTACAAGATTTTATCCATTCTCTACACCTCTGTGATTCATGTTCTCCGATTAGAGCGTGTCTGAAAATTGCTTTTCGTCAGCTGTGCGTCACACTTTGTGGGAGATTGGGCCCCGATGAAGGAGGCGTAGTGGGCTACGCTGACTGAATTGGGGCTCAATATGCCGCGAAGTGGGGCGTGCATCTGGCGGAAATGAATTTTCAGACACGCTCTAGTTCCCCTCGTAGGCAATCAGGGATTCCACATCATATCCCTCTAATTTTTCTCTTCCATTCAAGCCCTTTAACTCCATGATAAAGCAGATCTTTACCACCTCTCCGCCCATCTCCTTTATCAGTCCGATAATGGCCTCGATCGTGCCGCCCGTGGCGATCAAATCATCGATGATCACGACCTTCTGGCCTGGCTTTATGGAATCTCTGTGCATCTCGATGGTGGCTTTGCCGTATTCCAGCTCATAATCGGCGGAGATAACCTCTCTCGGAAGCTTTCCCTGCTTTCTCACCGGAACGAAGCCTTTGTGCTCCGCGTAGGCAACCGGAACGCCGAAGATAAACCCTCTCGATTCCGGGCCGACTACGACATCGTAATCCACATCCTTTAACATCTCGCGCACGCCGTCAACCGCCAGTGTCAGCCCGTCCGCGTCCTGCAGAATGGTGGTGACATCACGGAAAATAATGCCCGGCTCCGGGAAATCCGGGATACTTGTTACGTAATCTTCTAGTTTTTTCATGCTTTTTACCTCTTCTTTATATTTTGTAGTTTTACTTTTTTCATGCATCATTTCATAGGACAAGCATTCCTATGAAATAAAAATAACCGAAATAAAAAATAACCGGAATAAAAAATAACCGGAAACCATGAGCGGTTTCCGGCAGCGTTCCGAATCTTCCTTGCTCTTCGCGGCTCTTTCATTATAGCACAGGCCCACAAAGAAATCAGTCTATTTTTTTGCTTTTCTTTTTTCATTTCTTATCTCTATACGGCCGAAAAAATATACCAAAGCTTCCAGCCAGCCGGGACGCAGAAGCCGCAGCGCCATTACAGAAACAGCCTGCCCTGCTCGTCAGCCTGCCTGGGCAGTGCAATCATCAAATCAATCAATGTCATTGCAAACGGAATTCCGGTCCAGCAAAACAACAGGTAAATAAACCCCAGGGCATACTGCTTCGTATAAAACCGATGGCCGCCGGCCCATCCCAGGCACAGGGCCAACAGGATATATTTCTTTCTGTATACCGGTACCGGCTGTCTGGTCCCGGCATGGTTTGCGATGAAATCGCCAAGACGCATCCACCACTTCGGTTTATCCACGATTCCGTACTCTTTTTTCAGCGCAGCCATCTCCTCTTCCAGAGCGATCATCTGGTTGGGATCAATGTAATCCGGATGGTCCTGCATCCTTCTTTTCCCCATCATTTTGCCTCCTGCTGCCGGGAGCCGCACTCCCGGCAGGTATCTATCACCCTAATCCAGGAAAAACCAGTCCGCATATCCCATCTTCTCGAGGTTCTCTTTGCTGATCCTCAGGCTTTCAAACGGGTCTCTCCCGTACGTGGTATCCTGTTCAATGAGAAAATATTCGCTGCCTCCAGCAAAACCGGCTTCTATGCATTCCTTAACCGGAAGATTCCCCTCTCCTATCTCCGCAAATTCCACGATGTCAGAAAATGCAGCCATAAAGGCCTTCGGATCAAACGGTCCCTCCGGCATCTGAATCTGTCCGATGCGGTAATCCTTTAAATGGAGCAGCCGGATTCTTCCATCATACTTCTTTATGAATTCCACCGGATTCTCTCCACCGCGGTGGATCCAGTGGATATCCAGCTCAAATCCCATATATCTTGTATGGTTCCTGATAATGTCCAGCAGATATTCACCGTCATACTTTACGAACTCTACATGGTGGTTGTGATAATACAAATCAATTCCCTGCTCTTTTAATCTGCCGGCGATCTCATCTGCACGTTTCACAAAATCCAGAGCCTTCTCACGGCTCCCCATGCAGGTCATTGGAAGCATGCCGATACGCAGCATATCACAGTTTAACGTCCTGCAGTCCGCCACAATCTTATCGAAATCCGTAGTCAGGTATTCCCCTGGCATCCCCGGCATCATCGGCTCCATAGCTGCGCTTAAAGCTGCGATTTTTATTCCGAATTCCTCACAGGCCTTCTTCATGCCTGCAACATTCTCCTCTGTCATAGGGATCTGAGACACCTCCACGCAGTGATACCCCAGCTCTGCGCAGGCCCTTAATGTCCCATAGGCCCCAAGCTCTGCAATTTTATCTTTGATGGTACTCATCTGAATTCCGATCAGTCCCTTATTCATACGATATCTCCTCTCTGAAATCACGATATGGTTACGTAAGCGCCGCTCCTGCCAGACTCTAAAATGGCGTCTATCAGGCGAATGCTCATTTCCGCGTCCTTTACTCGGATATAGTCCCCTTTATCCTCTTCCAGTACCTGATAAAACCTGCGAATCAGTTTTTCATGACTGGCGCCGTAATAGAAACGGGTCCCTGGAAATTTCCTGTCCTCAGTCAGATACTTTTTTTCTCCACCCGGCAGGATTTGATACAGGATATTTTCCTCTATACGGAACTCAGCGCGTTCCAGCTGGACCGCAATCTGCACCGCCTCGTTCTTATAGTTGGCATTCGTGGCAAAGAACAGACCTCTCGCACCATTTGCATAATCCAGCCTTGCGGTCACCGTATCCTCTACCTCGATGCCGTAATCCAGGATCTGGCTTACAGAGGCTTTCAGCCCTTTCATGTTTCCGCCTAAATAGTACAGAAGGTCCAGAGTATGCACCGACTGATTAATCATACAACCGCCCCCTGCCGTAATCCAGCTTCCTCTCCAGGGCTTTACGCGGTAATACTCGGCTGGACGGTACCAGGGGACGATGCCTCTCGTCCCCACCACCTGCCCATATTCACCACTTTCTATGAGCTTCTTTAACAGCTCCACGCTCTCGTTGAGACGGTTCTGCAGGCAGATGGTGATACGGACCTCCGGATGCGCTTCTTCCAGCCGGACAAACCGTTCGGCTTCCTCCGTATTTAGGGCCACCGGCTTTTCACAGAAGACGCTGCAGCCCATCTCCACCAGTTCTTTCGTCACCGGATAATGCAGGTAATGGGGCAGACACACATGAACACAGTCCGGTCTTTCTTTCTCCACCATCTCATGGTAATCCGTATAAAAGGCTGTGCCGGACGGTGCTGCTTCCTTCGCCTCCGGATTGCTGTCGCAAACCGCGCACAGAACCATATCCGGACTTGACTCTATGATCGGTATATGTATTTTGGATATATCTCCCAGTCCAATAACTGCGGCCTTCTTCATCTTTCTTCCTCCAGGTTCTGCGGATATGCGCCGGTTCTGCACCGGCGCATTTACGCTAACGGGTTGGGAATTTGCCTTCGGCGGCAATTTTCCTGTTTAATTCTTCCAGATACAGATCCTCGTCGACCGGCAGATCCACTTCCTTTCCCAGCCAGCTGGAAAGCAGGGTCGCATTCGCCAGGTTTACACCGTTGATGCCGTCGGCCCCCGGTGCCAATAGAGGGGTTCCCTCCAGTATATGGCATGCGAAATCCTCCATTACGGTCATATGCTGCACGCCCCATCCATCTGTATTCTCAAAGGTTTCCACCGTGTACAGGCCATCAGCTCCGGCAGCGTTTCCCTGTGTCAATTTCACCAGCTCCATCATGGACATCGTGCGGTTTAACTCGTCTTCCTTTTTCTTCAGCCGGTAAACTGTCGCTGTTCTGCTGTCTTCCACAACAATCTTTCCGCCGTCCAGGTCGATCTCCAGACGGTCTGTACCGATGGGATCATGGGTACAGGTTACAAAGCTCCCGGTCGCTCCGCCAGGATATTCCGTAACAATGGTAACGTCGTTCTCCACAATAATATCCCTGTGATCGCCATAGATGCATTTTGCGTAAACCTTATTGGGGATTCCGCATATCCACTGCCACAGATCCAGCTGATGAGGAGCCTGATTAACCAGGACGCCTCCGCCCTCTCCTCCCCAGGTCGCGCGCCAGCCGCTCTGACGGTAATAGCTGTCCGGACGCCACCAGGAATTGATAATCCAGTTAGAACGGCGGATCTGTCCCAGCTCTCCGGACTCGATGATATCCTTAACCTGCTGATACAGCCTGTTCGTGCGCTGATTAAACATAATACCGAAAGCCGTCTCCGGATGCGCCGCCGCGCATTCGTTCATCTCACGCACAGACTTTGCGTATACGCCCGCCGGCTTCTCAACCAGGACATTCATCCCCCTTTCCAGACAGTAAATCGCAATCTCTGTGTGGAGATAGTGGGGAACCGTCGTAACTACCGCGTCAACCGTACCGGAATCCACCAGATCCTTCCAGTCTCTAAAAAACGGTGTCTCGGGATACTTTTCTTTACACATGGCCTCCTTCGCAGGATCCGTATCGCACAATGCACCGAGGGTACAGTGAGGCGGACACTCCGGTGCGGGCATCCCCGGGAAGCCGCCCCTGCCCGTTAAAAATCCAGCGTACGCGCCTCCCTGCGCCCCGATTCCAATTAATCCAAATCTTACTTTATCCATAAAAACTCTCCTTTCCACCTAACGCTCTATAGCGTTTAATATCTCTTTCAGAGCGTGATACTGCATCGCGTAGCCTTCCGCACCGTCCGTGGCCTTGTTTTCCCGGATTATGCTGGCCGCGTCCGCGAGCTCCAGGGATTTCAGCGCATCAAATACTACCAGATGGGGTTCCAGTGTCAGGAAGCCCTCATATCCTTCTTCTCTGACAGCTCTCTCCAGAATCTCTTTAATTTTTCCTTCGCCGGTCCCGCAGAGCACATTTTCTTTATCCGATGCCACGGCATCCTTAATATGGATATAAACAACCTGGTCATGGAGAAGCTTCCAGCACTCCACAGGGTCCTCTCCACACTGCACAAAGTTGGCAAAATCAAAGACTGCCTTAAAATGATCGCTTCCCAACGCATCCAGGATCACCCTGCAGCGCTCCTTCCCATCTCCATAGATCCCCTTTTCATTTTCATGGATCAGTACAACGCCGTACGTTCTGGCTACAGCGTCAAACTTTATCAGCTTTTCGATCACTGCTTCCCGGTAGTCCTCCGGATTCCGTCCCTCCGGAATATAGAAACTGAAAATGCGAATGTAACGACAGTCCAGTACCTTTGCGATCCTGCATAGCTCCTCCAGCTGAACCAGCTGCTTTGCGAACCCTTCCTCATCACCGATTTCAACTTTACCGATGGGGGAGCCTAAGGAAGATACCCGGACTCCCGCCTCCTTAAGCTTCGGCAGCAGCTTCTCCTTCACCTCTTTCGCCGTATAATCGGCTATACTCTTACCATCGGCAGTACGAAGGGAAATGTACTCCATACCAAGTCCTGTAACCACCTTCAGCTGTTCATCGAAATCAGAACTGATCTCATCGGAAAATCCGGAAATCATAATTTTCTCCATATGAAGCAACCTCCTGTTTTAAGCATGCTGCGCCTGCGCTTTGATTTCTGCGATCCTTTCCTGAATTTCTTCCATCTTTTCCTTTGTCAGAGGGTAGAACTTCATGGCAACCAGGTTACAGAGCAGGCCGAATATAATCAATCCGAAGAAACAGATCAGGCCGATGAATTTCAGTTGAGGGCTATTGGGAGTATCTACAGTCGGCAGAGTCTCTTTAAAACCGATCATGGCGCACATAACGCCTACGATACTCGCCGCCAGAGAGGAAATCAGCTTATCTACAAAGCTGAACAGGGTTCCCATCAGGCCAGGAACGTATTTTCCGGAACGGTAAACTTCATAGTCGGCACAGTCAGCAGTCATGGGAATAACGATATTGCCGGATACTCCCATACACCCCTGTCCCAGAATATACAACACCAGGAATGCGAGGGTGAAGAAATTCCAGCCGGTGAAGCCTGCAATACCCGGAAATGACATCTGCGCCGGATCTCCGACCACAAACAGTACAATATTTAAGATTGTAAAAATGAGACCTCCCCAGGTTCCGAACAGCATGGCCTTTCTCTGTCCTAAACGGGTTGCGATCCATCCTACGCCGAAGAACAGGATCAGCATGTTCGGAATGGACGTATAACCGGCTACAGCGCCGGACAGCGCATAGTTGCCGCAGACGATGGCATACAGGATAACGCCTATAGTAGAGTTGCTTCGGACAGAGGATGCCAGCTTATCCGTAGATGCCGCTACTACCAGCATCTGGATAGCCCTGTTATTCTTAAGCACTTCCCAGTAATCCTTAAACCCTACCTTGACCGCTTTGCCTGTACCAAAGAACTCCAGGCGGTCCTTGCTGGAAATGCAGTAAACGGCAATACAGGTCAGGATCGCGGATACGGCTGCCACATAGCACCAGATTTCGTGGAAGAATGCGGCGTTGAAGCCGCCGTGTTTCGGTACTAAATAACCGGAAATAAAGATCGGAAGCACCGCAAATACGAGCGTATTATAAACGCCGTCAAATATCGAGAACAGAGGTCTCTGCCTTGGGTCATTGGTCAGACAGGACTGGGCGGATTTCGTAACTACGCATTGGAACGTATAGCCAATGATATAAATCATGTAAATCAGCACAAAGAAAATAAAACGCGCCCCCTGCGGAAAGAGATGGGTCACATGAAGCAGGATAAAGCTTGCCACGGCAAGAATCACATTACCGATGACCATAAACGGACGGTTTTTGCCGAATTTTGTATTCGTCTTATCTACCAGATATCCGATAAACGGGTCTGTGACACCGTCCCAGATACGCATCGTGGTGATCAACGTTGATGCAACGACTACACCTACGCCTACATAGCCGGTTAAGTAATAAGCGATAAAGTTCATCATAAACATGTACAGGTTCGTAGCCGTATTATTAAATGCAAATCCCCCGATCTGCCACAACTTCGCGCGGTGCATGCCGCTTGTATTCGTTGTTGTTCCCATATGTATAAACCCTCCTGATATTTTAATAAAAGCATGGTCCCGTTAGGACAGTCGTCCTCCTTTTTCTAACGATATTTTAGCACTGCTCAGAAAAATGTATGAGGAGAGTTTTTGTAGAAATCTGTAATATTATTATATTTTTTGTGAGCTCCCTACAATTGGGTCCTGACGAGAATCAGCTCCCGATACTCGCTGGGAGTTTTACCTGTAGCCTTTTTAAACAGCTTGCTGAAATAATTCACATCCGAGATCCCCACGTCTGCAGCAATATTCTGAATCTGCATATTGGACGTATTCAGATAACGGATCGCCTGCTTCATCCTCTGCTGGTTTACGTATGCCGTAATGGTTACCGACATCTCCTTCTTAAACAGTGAGGACAGATAGCTGGGATTGACACAATACTCTGCCGCCAGGTTCCTCAATGACAGGTCGGACATCAGGTTTAAATCAATATGGTTGACTACCTTTTGAACCAGAGGCGAATATCCCTGAAGAGAGTAATTCCTCACCAGCATACAGTACTTGCGAATCATCTCCAGATTGAACCGGTCTGCCTCCGTCTTCGTCATCAGCGTTTCTATCTTCTTCGCAAACTTGCAGGACAATTCATCGATATGTACCGGATGCACGCATCCCGCCTGGGCCGCCTTCCGGTAAAGCGTATTGGCCGTAATCATAAGATTCCTGAAGTTCCTTGCAGGGTCTTTATACCGTTTGGCAATGTGGAAATTACGGAATCTCCCATGGACCTTTAAGGCTTTTTCCATATTACCCTGAGCTATGGCAGCCAGCAGCTCCTCTTCTGCTTTATATCTTTCTTCAATCAGCTTTGCCGCCAGAGGCTCAGCCGGAGGATCGCTGAAAAAATTCATATCCCCGTATTCATCAATACTTTCTCTGCGGACAATTTCCATTTCCCGTCCGCCATAGAGTTTCCCTGCCATAGCTGTAAGGACTGCCAGCCAGGGCTCATAGAGCAGCATAACCGGAACCGCATTATAGTATTCCTGCAGCTCCTTCATCAGCCCCATAGGAATTTTATGGGACTGCACAAGCATATTGAGCTGATACTCATCCACATATTCCTTCTGATACGGCCCAACTAGCACCATTTCTCCATACTGGCCTTCTTCCTTCGGTATTCGGAACAGGCAGTATTCCATTTCAAAACAGTCATTTAAGAAGTACAGGATCCCCTCCCGGCAGAAACTGTACAGATGCCTTACCGTCTGTCCGATCCCGCCCTCCTCCATAAACGTCTTCCTGATACCCAGGTCAAAATCCCCGATTTCGTCATCAGGTGTTTTTATGACCGTCATATTTACTCCAAAGCCCCCTACGAACTCCTCAATGACTTCCAATAAATCTACCTGCATCTTTTCCTCCATCTGTTTTACAAATATACGAATTCTGCATCAGGACACACGGCCTGTGATCTAATTGCTAATATACCTTAAAACGATTTGGAATCGGTAGAACAATTTCAAGTATATATCGTAAAATTTTTACCCCAAATAATCGTTACGCCTGAAATTTTGCTGTTTACTGCATAAAAAAAAGAGACAGGTACTGAAAACCTGGCTCTTTCATAAAATTCTCTGTTAATTTCTCGGATGTGCCCCCGCGTATGCACTGCGAACCGCCTCTCCCTGGGCGTAATTCATGTACATCTGGGTCGTCGCCATATCGGAATGGCCCATCATGGCCTGAACCGCGTGAATATCGGCTCCGTTCTTAAGAAGATGGGCTGCGAAGGAGTGGCGCAGCGTATGAGGCGTTATATCCGCCTGAATACCGGCCTTTTCTCCATAAAATTTAATAATCTTCCAAAAGCCCTGGCGGCTCATGGGACGGCCGCTGCAGTTGGTGAACAGCCACTCGCTCTCCTGGCCCTTTAACAGGCTGACGCGTCCGTTTTCCATGTAATTCAGCATGGCCTGCTTCGCAACCTTCCCGAAAGGAATCATGCGCTCTTTATGTTCATCCCGGCACGTGATAAAACCGACTGCCAGATTGATGTCTTCCACCTTTAAATTAATCAATTCCGAAACACGGATTCCCGTAGCATAAAGAAGCTCCAGCATAGCCTTGTCCCGGATCTCCTTCGGCGAATCGCCGTTTGGCTGCTCCAGTAAGCTGTTCACTTCCTCCACTGTCAGTATGGTCGGGGCTTTTTTCTCAATCTTCGGAGCCTTTATAAGTTCCGCCGGATCTCTTCGAATCCGTCCCTCTCCGAATTCATAGTGAAAAAACGCTTTCATGGAAGCCAGAGTCCTGGAAATGGTTGTAGTCGCCCTGCCCTCCTTCTCCAGATACAGCACATAGGAATTAAGGCTTGTCTTTGTAACCTTTTCCACATCCGTAATTCCCTGCGCCTCCAGATAGGAAGCCAGCTGCAGTAAGTCTCTCTGATAAGAGACCTCCGTATTCTTAGAGGTCTTCTTCACCTCTCTTAAGTACTTTACAAACTCATTTATCTCCGTAACCATCTCTACGTCCCCTAACCTGCCGGTATCAAAACAGCCCCAAAATCGGCCTCTTCCTATCCATTATATAGAGTTATTTCGATAAAATCAAACACATTTTTCCCACTTTGGGGGCATTTTCGTACTACTTTACATAAAAAGTACAACATGTTGGAAACGCAGGGATTTTTCTCGCAACATGTTGTAAAAAAAGTTTTAAATATTTTTTTGACTTTTTTCGTCATTTAGCCTGAAATGCCCTTTTCATGCGGTCTTTCAGACATTTTTACCCAGTCATACTCAGGAAGTAGGGATTCAGCCACACCTCGCACGCGCTTCCGGCAGCCACAAATGCCAGCACCAGAAGCAGCGCCGGAATTCTCAGTCTTCCGTTTCTCCTGATTCCCCACATAAGCAGCAGACACCAGACCGGAACGTACAGAAATGCCTGCGGCATCACACTCGCAAGAAAAAACGGCAGTCCCAGAATTCCCTTCTGTCCCGTCATGACGGATAAGACCACTCCCACCGACAGGCCGAAACCGGCGCTCAGGACGCAGAAGCACGGCACCGCGTAGGCGGTCAGGCCGATCAGCCAGGCGATCAGCACTTCAATCATTCTCTGTCTGCAGATATCTCCAAACAGCGCCAGCTGCTCCGTCCTTCCCAGATTCGACTGGTGGCTCAGCAGATTTAAATAGTATCCCGCCTGATCGCTTAAAGAAGCATGCAGGAAATTAGCCGCGGCTGTCCCTGCCAGGAGTCCGGCAAAAAAGAACAGGATAAAACGGTTTCCGCCGCTTCCGTATCCCACGGCAGGCAGGGCAGCCGGGCTTTTCCGAAAATGGATGGGCGTAAACGTTCCGCCCCGTATCCGAAGTCTCGGTCCCATGCTTCTAAGTCGTATGGCCATATACAAAAACCCCCTCACAGGTCTTGTCACAATCTATGCCTGTAAGGGGATTTCTATGCACCGGATTCGCCGGGGAGCGGCTGATTCGTCCCGCCGACCGGCTGATCCTCCCTGCTGCCGACCGGCTAATCCATCCGGTTATTCCACATGGTATTTTCTGGCGTATGCCATGATGGCGGCGATCGTCTTTCCGTCCGTAATTTTTCCTTCAAAAATAAGCTTCTCCAAATCAGCAACTGTCCATTCTTCCACATCGATGCACTCGTCGTCATCGAGATGCTGTCTGGACGGTTCCAGTTCCCTCGCCACAAAGATGTCGATGGCCTCGTCACAGAAGGCCACGGTCGTGTTCACGCTGATTAAATACTCCATCTTTTCTTTGTCTGTCTTAAATCCGGTCTCCTCTTCCAGCTCCCTGTGCGCACAGTCCAGCTTCGGCTCCTCCGGAAAATCCAGAGCGCCGGCCGGAATCTCCAGCGTATAGCGGTCCAGTGCGTTCCGGTACTGGCGGACCATCAGAAGCTTTCCTTCCTTCGTCACGGGAACCACTGCGGCCGCGCCGTTGTGATGGATAAAATCCCAGTGAGCCTCATGCCCATTGGCTTCCACTGTGTCCTCGTAGATCTTTAAAATTGTTCCCTGATACTTAAGTTCTCTGTTTAATCGCTTTACCGGCGGCTGTTCCATCTGATATCCTCCATCTCTACACGTTATTTCTTAATTATATATTTCGCCATTCTGATAAGTGGCGTCATTTTATATTTTCACATTTCTCATAACAGGCGTCTCCCGCCTTAATCACCGCATTGCGGAACCCATGTTCCTCCAGCGCCGCTACCGCCGCGATCGTCGTACCGCCCGGCGAGCAGACCTTGTCTTTCAGCGCACCCGGATGTTCTCCGGTTTCCAGCACCATCTTCGCGCTTCCCAAAACGGTCTGGGCCGCCATCTTATAGGCGGTGTCCCGGGGGAGTCCGTACTTCACCGCACTGTCAGCCAGGGCCTCAATAAACATGTATACATAGGCCGGAGAGCTTCCGCTGGCACAGACAACCGCACTCATCAGCCGTTCCTCCACGATACACATCTCACCAAATGAGGTGAAGATCTCCCGGATGGTCTCTTTTTCCTCGTCATCAAACGCCTTTGCATCGTAGCAGACACCCGTCATCCCTTCGCCCAGGAGCGCCGGTGTATTCGGCATCGCCCGCACCACCCGTTTTTCTATTCCCAGCTTTTCCTTCAGCTGGCCGATGGTAATCCCCGGCGCAATGGAAATAATCACATTGGCTTCCGTCACGACGTTGCGGATATTTTTAAGCACCGGATCGAAATACTGGGGTTTTACCGCCAGAATGATGTACTTCGCCTGATTGGCGCATTCCGCGTTGCTTCCCACATGAGTGACTCCCGTCTCCTCCGTGATCTCTTCGCATTTCTCCTCATTCACATCCGTGAAAATGATGTCTCCCTTACCATATACATGAAGCAGCCCCTTTAAAATCGCACTGCCCATATTGCCAATGCCGATAATTCCAATCTTCGCCATATACGATGCCTCCTGTTCCTTATGTTTTGCCTGTTTCATTGATACATATTCTAACACTCTTCCGTTCATTATTCAATGGCCGGTACGGAACATTGACATTTTACCCCTTTTCAACTATGATTGTTATACAAATCATTTAAGGGGGAAACTGCAATGGCAGGAACACGCAGACCGGTCACTACCATTAAGGAACAGGTATACCAAATCATCAAAGAGGATATCTGTAATGGTGTCTACCCGCCGGGCTACTGGCTTCAGGAAACTGATCTTTCCGCCGCGCTCTCCGTCTCAAGAAGCCCGATCAGGGAGGCACTGCGCCAGTTGGTTGCGGATGGACTTGTGGTAGAATACCCGAACCGCGGTGTCTTCGTTAAGGAATATACACAGAAGGATATCGAAGATATCTTCGATCTGCGGATCATCCTGGAAAGCTATGCCATCCGGCGGTCCGGTCAGAATCTCACCTCTGCATATGCCGAAAAGCTTAACGCCTTCATGGATACCTTAATCTACTACCATAAAGCGGCTGATCTCCAGAATTACATCAACGCAGACACCGGACTCCACCAGCTGATCATCGAGCTGAGCGGCAACAACCTGGTTATCAGCACTTATGAAAGGGTCTATTCCATGGTACAGCAGTTCCGGATCTATTCCCTTACCAGCAAGGAGCGTTTTGACGAATCGGTGACGGAACATACCAATATCATACAGAACATCCTGTCCGGGAACGCCCGGGAGGCCGACCGGATCAACCGGACGCACTTAGAGCTGGCCCGCGAAAAGATCATAGTATACTTAAACAAAAAAAATGCTCTCCCTTAGCCTATCGCTAAAGGAGGGCATCTTTTCTATTAATGGAAAAATACTGCCAGAATACAGATCAGGACGGAACCAAAGATCGGTATGATAATGGTTCCTATGCTCCATGTCTTCAAGCTGGTCTTGATATCCATTCCACTGAAGTTGGTTACCACGTGGAAATAGCTGTCGTTTAAGAAGGACGGACACATGGAGGTCAGGCAGACCGCCAGACCGGCCAGGTACGGATTAATTCCCAGGGTTGTAAGCATGGGGGCGATGATCGCGGAACCGGTAATCATCGCGGTTGTGCCGGAGCCCTGCGGGAAACGCATAATCGTTCCGATCAGAAGCGGTACCAGGATTCCGGGAATTCCTACTGCGACGATTCCGTCTGCCATCAGCTGAGCCGCGCCGGTTGCTTTCACGACCGCACCCAGAGCGCCGCCTGCTGCGGTAATGCAGACGATCGGGCCCGCGTCCTTTAACGCGTCGTTCATCATTCCGTTGACCGTCTTCTTATCCATGTCCTTAGCCAGAACAAAGGCGCCCAGACAGAGAGAGATAAACAGTGCGATTACAGGATTTCCGAGGAAGGTAATCACGCCTCCCACGGCGTTGGCCTTCCATGCGGTCTGGCTGACAACGGTATTGCAGAGAATCAAAAATACGGGAAGCAGCAGAATCGTAAAGGAAATACCCGCTGACGGAAGCTTTTCCGTGGACAGCAGCGCTTCAAAATCAGAGTTCTCCAGCTCTTTTCCCTCTTTCAGCTTTTCATCGATCTTATCCAGAACCACCAGCTGAGCCTTCGTATACTTGCTTCTGTCGATCTCGCTCGGAACGATGAAATCAGGGTACCGGTTTCCGAACCAGCGAAATAAAAAGATGGATACGATGAACAGCGGAATACTGAAAAGCAGTCCTGCTATGATAAACATACCCAGATCAACGGGGATGCCTTCTTTCTGGAACGTACTGACTACCGCCAGAGGTCCCGGTGTCGGCGGAACCATAAAGTGGGTAATATAGAGGCCCATACCCAGGATGCCGCCCAGTCCTACCATGGATTTCTTGGTCAGACGGGAAAATTCTTTTGCCAGTGATGATAAGATGACGAATCCCGAGTCACAGAACACCGGAATGGAAACCACAAAGCCAGTCAGGCCCAGCACCACATCGGCCCGTTTCACGCCTACCATCTTTAAGATGGTAAGAGCCATACGCTTTGCCGCTCCGCTCTTCTCCAGGAAAATTCCCATGATACAGCCGAAGCCGATCACGATGCCGATACTGGCCATCGTCCCGCCAAAACCGCTCGTCACGGTGCTGATGGATTCCCCTAACGGAATGCCTGATAAGATGCCGATTAAAATTGCAGAAATAATGAGTGATGGAAACGCATGCATTCGCGTAAAGATAATCAGTCCCATCATAACGACTACACCAATTAACATAGCTATTACTGGATTCATACAGTTACTCCCCTTTCTACTAGATGACCGGACCGAGACACTGAATATCGATCGAGCTGAAATACTGGATCGCTTCATTCTTTGTCATTTCTCCGTTTAAGGTCCGTATCATTTTATCAAACGCTTCTTCTCCTACCTGTTCAATCGTCTTTTCACCGGTAATAATCAGTCCGGCGTTTAAATCCATATCGTCTTCCATCCGCTCATACGTATTGGGATTTCCGCAGATCTTGATGACCGGCATGCTCGGGAACCCCTGAGGCGCCCCCCGTCCAGTGGAAAACATCATAAACTGTGCCCCCGTGGCCGCCATACCGGTCAGAATCTCCGGCTCTCTGCCCGGCGTATCCTTGATCCAGAGGCCCTTCTGATTCGTCACCCGTTCCGGATAGTCAAGCACGCCCTGAATCGGCTTTGTTCCTGATTTGACGATGGCTCCCAACGATTTTTCTTCAATACTGGAAAGTCCCCCTGCGATATTCCCCGGTGTGGGCTGTCCTTTTCTCATATCACAGCCTAAGGATTTCGCCCTGGCCTCCATCTTATTTACAATGGTGTAGATCTGATCTCCCACCTCTTTACTGACCGCTCTGCGTGCCAGCAAATGTTCCCCTCCGATAAACTCCGTCGTCTCGCCAAATATCACCGTCGCGCCCAGATCCACGAGACGGTCGGCCACATAGCCGATCACACAGTTGGAGGCCATGCCGCTGGTGGTGTCTGACGCGCCGCATTTGATCGCCATGACGACGTTGGATATATCCGCAGGCGAACGCTGCATGCCCGAGGCCTCGATCACGAGCCGGCGCGCAATGTTGGTACCGGCCATGATGGCCTTGCTGACTCCGCCCAGATCCTGAATGTGGATAATCTCCACGCGTTTTCCGGTGGCGGAGATCTCCTTTACCATCCGCTCATGATCCGTCCCCTCGCATCCCAGGCTTACGATCAGCACGGAGGCCGTGTTGGGTGAACAGCCTATGCTGATTAAGGTATCCGTCACCCGCTCCAGATCCGGCGGCAGCTGACAGCAGCCCTGATGATGCAGGTAGGTTACCGTTCCCTGAACCTGGCGGCAGATGGCAAGCGCCACGTCATTGGCGCACGTCACGCTTGGAATAACCGCTACGAAATTGCGGGCGCCCACCTTTCCGTCTGGGCGTATGTACCCCATGAATTCCATCATTAATCCTCTCCTTTCCGTCTACTGTGCGGCTTTCTCCGCCCAGTCTCCTCGTCCGCGCATGCTGTCCAGATTATGAACATGCACGTATTCCCCCTTTTTTATATCCGCGGTGGCAATTCCAATCTCTTCCCCGTACTTTTTTATCAGCTCTCCTTTCTTAATTGTTGTAACTGCTATTTTATGTCCATAAGGAACATCACCTGTTACGGTCACCGTCTCCCCGGTTCCCTTTTTGTCACGGATCTCCACTTCCGTTCCATCCGTAATGCCTTCAGCGAAGATTGTAGCCACGTTGTCATCATCGCTGACCTTCAAAGCTAATTTCAGACTCATGTTATTCCTCCTTTACCACCATAACACTGACTCCGTCGGGTATTACCACGACGCCCGCGTCGCTTCCCTTTCTCTCATAAGCCATTTTAAGCGCCTCATCCAGGCTGGAAGCGGGGATCATATTGGCTCGCCTCACCATCTCATGATCCAGGAATGTCGTAACCACGATCACTGTGTGTTTTCTTAATATTCTGGAATAAATCTGCGGGCACCACTGCTCCGCGATTGTCTCCTTCGGCGGTATCTTCGATAAATACGCGTCGATCTCCTCCGGCGTTCCCAGTGTGATCAGCCGCTCAAAGTGGGTTCCGCCCATACCGTCACAGCAGGAACAGCACATGATGATGACTCCGTCCTCTCCTGCGCACACCTCTGCCGTGGACACGGCCTTGGGGCTCTGATACAGGTTCTGGTCCAGAGGATATCCCCCGTTGGATGTCACCACGATATCTCCGGTCACCGCCCGGCACTGGGACTGAGACCGGATAAATTCCACGCCTGCCTCATGGGCCGCCTCCAAGTCTCCCGCGAAGGCCGCAACCACCTTCTTCTCTCCGTCGAGCGCCACATTTAAGATAAATGCAGTGTTGACCTTCCTGGCCGCATAGACCATATCCTCATGAATCGGATTCCCCTTCAATACTCCCGTAGCTGCATACGGACTGGCAATCGCCCGATAGCTGTGATTTTCATTCACCGTCTCCTTGCTGCAGATTCCCGGAAGTATGCTCTTTCTTCCCCCTGAAAATCCCGCGAAGAAATGGGGCTCGATAAAGCCCTCCGCCAGCAGAAGATCGCACTCCGCCGCCAGCTTATTCACATAAAAATCAGCGCCGGAAGGAAGCGTGCAGATATTTGTAAACTGATCCGGATCAAATGCATCATTGGAAACTATCGTCTCATGATCCACAATGGCGTCCCCGAACATCCGGCGCTGCTCCTCTTCCGTAGGCGCGCGGTGCAGTCCGGTCCCTATGAGGATCGTAATCTCCGCCTCCGGATTCCCCTTTCTGATCTCCCGAAGCAGAATCGGAAGCGTCAGTTTGCTGGGCACGGCTCTCGTATGGTCGCTGGTCACAAGCGTCACCCTCTTCTTTCCCACCGCCAGCTCACTTAACCGCTTCGTTCCGATGGGATTCGCCAGCGCCTCCTCCACGAGTTCTCCTTCTTCCTTAGTCCGGATGAACTCATGCATTTTGGCAGTAATCACCGCCTTTAAATTTTGTTCTGATACATGAAGGTCCATTGTCCCTTTGTAATATGGAATTTGTATGGTCTTCATCCTCATCCCTCCTTCTCATGATCTGTTACTTTTTGAAATTACACCATAAAATGGAACCGTCCGAAAATCGCATGTTGTAGATTGTGTGTTGTAGATTGTATGCAATTTTGCTCTATATTTCTGATTATAATATATTTTTGTGCATTGTCAACAATTAAATGGTTTTATTTTTAATTTTTATATATTTTATCACCTGTTTTTTGTGTAACCGATCAAGTACGCAAAAAAAGGGGCTGTAAAATAAGTCCTCAATGAAGAATCGCCAGTTCCGGTAAATGCCGGTTCTGGCGATTCTTCATTTTATTATACATTATTTGCCGTAATTATTGCTTTTCCTGGTAAAAAAGTGTGCACTTAATAAGGCTTTGAGGATTACTCTTTAATTTTACGCAGCCAGACCTTTTCTCTGCTTTTTATTATGATATTTGTAAAGCTTGAAGCCACAAGAAATCAGCATAAGTTCCAGAATTACGTTTTTCTCCCCTCTTCGGATTAGCCGTTTGTAAGACTTATCCCATTTTAAAACGCTGAAGGTTCCTTCCGCCTGTATACTGCTGTTCATTCTCAAAAGTGCTCCGTGTATCAATTCAAGGTTTGAGATCACCTCTTGATGGATAGCGGTTAGTTCCTCATTCATGTGGATCGTCCTTTTGTTGGAGGCTTTAGGACAACAATCACTTTTATGCGGGCAGCCTTCACACGATTAACATTCATAGATTTCTACCGTTCTTCCATATTTGTTCTTGTATACATGCTACCTGCTTTTAAAATGGAATTTTCTCCCGTTTGGACATATCAGATTCCCGGATCCATCCCGCTTAAAATTTACAGCCCGATACGGATTTTCATGATACTTTTTATCGGTTGTCTCCTTTTTGAACATGGTAAATTTCATGTATTTCTCCATCAATGGTACAAAGCATTCCATGTCTGATGCGTATGGTTTTACATCAACTACCGCAATGTATTCATCGCAGACTGCGGTCTGAAGATTATATGCCGGAAGCAACTGGTCATTTCCCATGTAATCCCGTTTTATCCGCATAAAAGTGGCATCATGATCCGTTTTGGAATAACTGTTCCTTTCCTCCCCGCAGACTTCTATATGGTGCTCGTACGTTTTCAAACGCTCCAGATATCCCTGTAAGTCCTGATACTGTTTTTGCTGAATGCTTTTTCTGTGTCCGCAACCTGAAACAAAAGTGGATTCCTCCAGCTTTGTCCCTAGCTTATACATTTCCAACAGTTCGGAAACATAATCGATGGCATACTCTTCGCGCTTCTCAAGTTTCACGTTTAAATAGCCCAAAACTTCAAGGTTCATGGCATCGATCAGCGTGGATATCTTTTCAAAGACTTTCCCCCTGTTTTTGGTACATGATTTTTTCCATACCCAGGTATAGCGGTTCGCATTGGCCTCTATTTTAGTACCGTCGATATAGGTATGTTCCAGGTCGACATGGTCTTTTTCAAAAATATAAGTATTCACATCCCCAAAAACCTGTTCTATCGAATCCGTAAGTTCATTCCGGATGATGTTACCGAAAGTGGCGAAGGAAGGTGCTTTTATGCCGTCCAGAAGATACATATACCGGATATCATTACGGCAGAGTCTTTCGATGTTTCGCAGGGAACAGATCCCGTATTCCATGAAAGCAAAAAGTATCACTTTGAGGAGCTTTTGTTCATCACATCTTGGACGGCCTGTTCTGTAGCCTTTCTCTACAAAATATCTTGATAGGTCGATGTGATCCATTACTTCACAGAAAGTGTATACCGGATCAGAAATATCAATTAATTTTTCGATTTCCAATGATAATTTCAACTGACGTGGTGTATAATTATCATTGGTTATATTAGTTAGTCGTATAATTAATTATACCAATAAATCGCTGAAGTCTCAAGATCAATGTCATTAAGCTAAGGCATTGCAAAGAGAGAACGAATAAAAAAGAGATTATTTCCAGAAAAAAGATGTGGTCTCTTTTTATATTTTGACACGACAAAAAGACAGACTCTTTGCCTGTCAAAAAATCATATTCAATTATTGCATTTTATGCTACTCTATAATAGAAACTGGTTGCTTTTTTTGGCGATAGATTGCGTGGTACACTTCTACCAGGTCGGATGGGCAGAATTAACCTCGCAATCAAAGTTTCAACAGTAGGTGGAGGCACATTTCCGCGGAAATATTGCCGACAGATATGAGCTGCAGTAGAAAAATTGGCCTGGTAAGCATGTTTTCTACTTTTATTTTCTAAAATCACGTGTGAGATAATCATTTCTATAAAGTTGTACATAATCATTCGAGCAAAAATTTCCTGATAAATGTACTCCACCTTTTTTGCATGAAAATGTAATAGCCCGATCGAGTATTTGAGTTTTCGTAAAAAAGTCTCTATTCCCCAGCGCTTTGAATATAGTTTTTTTAATTCTGCAGGCGGGAAGTCTTCCATGTCTAAATTCGTAAGGACTGTTTCTACGGTGTTATCAGTTAGTTTGAATCTGACAATTCTAAAAGGTAAAAAATATGGCTTAACAGGAATGGATTTTTGGTTTTTAACTGGCAAATAATCAAAATCTTTGGTAAGTCTTTTGTAACAGTTCTTATCTTTTAATAATTCTTTCATTTCATTGGTTTGTTTTCTGGTAAGATACATATTAAAGCACAAATCGAATTCCTCTGTAATCGGTAAATCTAATCCACTTGTTATGCCTCCGGTTCCATCCTTTACTCTAAATAGAAATTTCCATCCTTTTTCTTGGATATGAGCGAAACAATTATAAGATTCATATCCCCGATCAGCAAGTACAATAGCGGATAAGATGTTAGTCCGATCAATCATTCGGTTTAGTGCTCTTTGTTCATTGGACACTTGTTGACCTTCCACAAAAGCATCTACATATGTATGAGAAAGCAAATCATACATAGCATTTAAATGAAGCAGATTATAGGATTTTTTACTCTCTACATTAGAAAAATAAGAATCCTTATCTTCTGGATTAGTTGGCGTTTGAAGTTCCTATCCATCTATAGCCAAAAGTCGAAATCCTTTATAGCTTAAGCAAGGATTACAACGAGAATTGAATTCATGAAATAAAAATTCCAAAGTTTCTGGAAGTAATTTATTTCTAGACTGAACAAATGCAGAAGCTGAAGGAATATCTTGTGCACATTGAAAATAGTCTAATAATTCATTTGGGATGCTTTTACTACCAAGAGAAAGAATAATAGAAAGTGTTTTCTTAAATCCCAGTTTCGATTTTCTTGAAAAATCGCTCAGTGGATTTTTAGAAAATAACCAAGAACATTCGTCCATTTCATCAAGAATGTCCATAAAGGTTGTTTGAAAAGATGTTAGAGATTGTGCCATGATGTGCCTCCTTGTAATACGAAATATGGTTCTTAATTACAAGGGCTTGCTTTCGCCCTTTTTAGCGAAAGCAAGCCGCACAATTCCCACTGTTTGTCAACTGAATTTTAAAATATTACAAAAAAACACAGGGTACGACTTTAACTCATACTCTGTGTTTTTTTCTGCTATGCCTCTAATGCCTTAGCTTAATGACATTGGTCTCACGACCTCAGCGATTTTTCTTTAGGGCTGTTTTTTTACAGCCCTATTTTTATATATTTATAGGGGAGGGCGCTTTTCATGCGCCTTACCCTATAAAGAATCAACTTCTTACCTATTGTAATTTAATTATTTTGCCCATTGATACTGACGGATATCTACTGAAGCGTTTCTTCTACCTCTTCAGTATTTCTCAATCTTAGTGATTCTGCCTGATTTGAGGGATCCATTTTTATACCTTGTACCTGATCACTAGAATCCAGCATCCAACCATCACCAGATGATATAAACTTGTACATATAATTCATACCATAGGCATCTTGTTTAATAACATATACCATTGATCCTTCTGGATTTATATACGTGATAGGAACAGTATCACCACCGCGTACATTTACTTGTTTTCTTGTCTCTAATAAATCTTTTTCAAAATATTCTCTTTCTGGAGGATTCAATATTCTATAGCCACTCAAGTCAATATCAAAGCTATCTGCGATCGCTGCATCTCGTTTAGCTATTAAATTTCTATTGACACTCCGCTTATTTTGATAATAAGTCTCAACCGTGTTTGAGTATCCATCACCTGGAACATCTGGTATATAACTTATTTCGCCATAGGCCCATTTACTATAAGCTGTTGCAATCGGTCTCGACAGTGTATAGCCAGATCCAAGATTATTCTGTCCTGATTTTGAGCCATCCCATGCACTAATAACTTCACCAGTATCCTCGTTAATACTTTCCGTTGATAAATAGATCGTATCTACGAAATTATTAGGTGCATCGGTCTTAACCATAGCACTAAATTTCAGGCTACTTCCCGATGGAGCAATATCAACAGTTACTGACGGATCATATGCAAATGCCGTTCCCGTCATAGCAATACTCATTACCGATACCATTAATAATGCTGTCAATCTTTTCAATGTTGTTTTCATATAACCTCCTTTGCAGAAATAGTCAATAGTTTAACAGGGAGTTGCTGATACCATAATCGCATATTCACTTAAAATATATTCCTGTCCTTACGTGCGTTTATCCCAAGATACATAGTCATAAGAACAAGACCTCTTATTTTACTTTCACATTATATATAAGCCATGATTTGCAAAAACGATATATTAAAACCTAGCTTTACCTAATCTCTTTATATTTTCCCTCCTCAGATGTTATAAGCATATTTTAGTTACGATAAGTTGCATACGGTAATGGTTCTCAACATGTTCACAATAAGTCTCTATAGCCCCTGTTAGTTAGTAGAAAATTATTTTTATAGTCAAACGAATACAATTCATCAATATGTATCCGTCACACTAGCATTTTTATTTACTATTTTATAATATGTCTATTTACAATATATCATTATATGATGCATATGTCAACGCTACATTATATATTCTATTTATTTGAAACTTTTACGGAAATCTTAATAGTTGACTTTTGCATCATATTATGATATATTATTATACAACACATAGTAAAACAATCTAATGATTGGATGAGGTAAACATGATTAAATATAATAAAGAATTATTAAAAGGAACTACCCCCATGTTAGTTTTAACACTTTTATCAACGAAGGATATGTATGGATATGAAATAATTAAAAAGATGGAAGAAATATCAAATTATTCTCTATCTGTTAAGCAGGGATCTCTTTATCCAATCTTACATAATTTAGAAGAAGATGGATGCTTGGTGGCCTATTGGGAAGAAACTAACTCTGATAGGAAGAAAAAATTTTATCACATAACAGATTTAGGTTTGAAGAAATTAGATTACTTAATCAATGAATGGAATCACTATTCAGAAAGCATATACAGTGTTATTAATAGGAAAAAAATATATGACTGAAAATTTAAAAAAGTATCTGGAGGAAATTATATTTGAGGTTAAAGGCAGCCAAAAATATAAGAAAGAAATTAAATCTGAATTATCAGATCATATAGCTGATCTATATTCGGAATACCTGAACGAAAATTTTGAACCTGAGCAGGCTGAAAAAATGGTTTTGAATGTCATGGGAACTCCCCATGAACTAGCCAAATACTTTAATATGATAGTTGTAAAAAAGGCCACGAAGAATCTTAAAAAATATGGTTTTAGGGGTATGTTGAGTTTGTCTGCGGCTTTTGTATTATTTGTAAGCGTTAATACTGCAATTACATATAAAAATGATTACGACAAATATAAGAATTTTTTAAAAGGTATTGACGATGGAAGAGTTAGTGTGGTGGATACTATGACTGATTCGTTGTATTCATCTAACTATAAAAAAAATGCATTACTTACAAGGGCAATAGAATCATACGATGAAGTATCAAAAAAAAATGGTTTTAAAAAAATGCTTGTAGCCAAAAATGCAATTGGAATACTGGAGGATGCCAAATGAAAAAAACATTAAAAGTATTTACCTTTTTACTTGCATTAATGTCATTAACAATAATGATCTGTGCAGTTAGCTTTGCAGCAGAAAAAGAAAAGCAAACATTCGTTACAAAAGCTGGTTACACAATCACCATCGAGGAAGCCGAAACCGACGAACCATCTTTATACGCCGATCCGGATCAAACAGTTGTTAAACCTTATAACTTAACAATAACAGACCGAAATGGTGTTAAAATCGGCGTTTATACCGCCAAATTTACTGGTCTATATTCTAGAGTTGATAGAACAAGTCAGATGTTAGATGTTACTGTGTCAAAGAAGTCCGGTTCGGCAACTTATGTTTCGTGGCAGACGCATACTGATGCCGAAGATGGTTTTGCAACTTTTTATGTATTAGGAGAATACTTCGGAACACTTACCGGCCATATCTCTTATACCGGCAGCTTCACATTTGATTTCAGCGAATAAATTTCGCATTTGATTGCCCTTGTAAAAAGAGGGTGTCGCAAAATCATCAATATTGAGATTTTTGCGACACCCTCTTTAATAAACTTCAATTTTACTAGAAAGATACTTGTCCAGATATTGAAAAGCTTGTAATATCATATTATCAGGTATTCCGTAGTAGGCCCCCGCTATGCTGCCAGTAATGGCCGATAACGTATCCGAATCTCTTCCCAGGGACACAACATTGCGGATGGCATCTTCAAAATCTGTCGATTCCAGAAAAGCAACTATAGCTTGGGGAACTGTCCCTTGACATGTCTCGTCAAATTCATAATCGGATCTCGTTTAAGCTAAAATTTAAGTTCCAGTATTCAGTCAACGACGCGGCAATCGCCTTCTTTCCTAGCCCTAGATAATGCTAGGTATATTCCGGTATTTACCGACTCGGCTCCTTCACATTTTTTTCATAAGTAGCCCTTCCCTAATTGCTTACCTAACGATACGTACGCTACCAGATTTTCCTTTTTTTCTATCTTATCAATTCTCAAAGATAATTCGTGCTGGAATAAACGAGAAAGACCACACCTATGGAGAGGTCAAACAATTATTAAAGGAGCATACAGCGGAGGAAGTCAGTATAATGTTAGGAATGAGCCGCAGAACATTATACCGGCATTTACCGGAACTGGCAATTCTTCATTAAGGACTTATTTTACAGCCCCTTTCAAACAGTTATGATACGCGCGCCCTCTTTTCTCAGCAGCGTCTTTTCCGTTTCCTTAAACTCATGGTCTGTAATGACTCCGGTGTAGTCCGACAGTTTATTGATAAAATTCATTCCCTGCCGGTTAAACTTGGAATCGTCCACCACCAGAAAGGACTGCTGGCACTGATGGGCCAGCTGGCGTTTTAAGAACGCCTTGTCGATGGTGGGCGTCAGAACGTGAAACTCCTCGTTGATGGCCGCCGCTCCGAAAAATCCCATATCAAAGCGGAAGTTTTCCATCATCTGTGTCGCATAGTAGCCGACGGCGCTCCCCGTCGATTTTTGAATGTAACCGCCGCAGATAAACAGTTCCACCCGGCTGCTCTTTAAGAGCAGGGCGACCTCTAAGTCGTTGGTAACGACCGTCATGTTCTCGTATTCCATGATGTGCTTCGCGATTTCGTACGTGGTGGTTCCCGCGTCCAGGAAAATTGTCGTCCCGCCGCGGATAAACTCCGCCGCCTTCAGGGCGATTTTCTCCTTCTGGGTGTGGTTGCTGACACTCTTCACCGCGTAATTCACCTCGGTCTTATTGACAGCGCCGCCATGGCAGCGCTCGATCAGACCGTCCTTCTGAAGCTTCTCCAAATCCCTCCGGATCGTCATGTGGCTGACGTCCAGCTTCTTCGCCAGTTCCTCCACCTGTACGCTTCCGTTATCCTGTATCATTCCTAAAATCTTCAACTGCCTTTCGGCCATTAACATCATAAATATGCCTCCTCATTCCGGATTTCTTTCCTTTCCGCAGGCGCACAGCGGTCCGGAATGCGCTTCGTTCCCCGGGGCAGCTTCCCCGTTAAAACGAAAAGGCCCCGTACCGGAATACCCGGCAGCGGAGCCTTTGTATCTGCACATGAATCCCATGTGTCTATCATATATGATTACAGGAAAATACTCAATATCAAAACTTCAATAAATCCTACCGCCCACGCAATCGTTGACGTGATGGAATACGTCATGATCTGGTCCTTTACCTCGCCTACGCCCAGAGTTCTGTTTACAACCCAGAAATAGCTGTCGTTGAAATAGCTGAAGAATAAGGAGCCCACGCAGCATGCCAGCGCGCCCAGGATCGGATTCACACCGGCTGCAAGGATGATCGGAGCGGAGATGCTGGCCGCTGTCGTCATGGCTACCGTACCGGAACCCTGGATAAATCTCATTGCCGTGGAAATGATGAACGGAAGAACTACGATCGGAACCGCTGTTCCTGCAAGGCCTTCTGCCATATATGTACCGAGTCCGCTGTCCTTGATAATCTGGCCCAGCGCACCGCCGCCGCCTGTTACCAGCATGATGATGCCTGCGGAAGCCATTCCCTTTTCCATTTCCTTAATTGCTTCTTCTCTTGTTAAGTTTCTTCCAAGTGTTACAATCGCTACGACAAGTCCTAAGCCTACCGCCACGATCGGGGATCCAAGGAACTGGAAAATCTGCATAAATCCGGTTGTAAGGCCGAGTGCGCTGGATACCGTGCTGATCAGGATCAGAATAATCGGCAGTACAAGGGGTGCAAATGATTCAAGCGTGGATGGAAGTCCGCTGAAATTCGTTGTAAAATCAGTGGAGTAATCCGGTTCCTGATAAGGAAGGCGGTCAAAGCCCTCGTCGTCATTGGGAATCTGATAGATTTTCTTGCCGACCCATCTTGCGTAAATGGTACAGGCAATCGCCATCGGAATCGCAATCACAATACCAAACAGGATAAATTTTCCCACATCGACTCCGAAAATACCGCAGACGCCCAGAGGACCTGGTGTCGGAGGTACCAGAGTATGGGTAATAACGAGGCCTGCCGCCAGTGCGACACCCAGGGAAATTACGGATTTTTTGGTTACCTTTGAAATCGCTTTTGCAATGGGGGCGAGAATAACGAAGCCGGAATCACAGAAGATCGGGATGGATACAAGGAATCCGGTGATGCCCAGTGCCTCTTCCTCTCTTCCCTTGCCGAACAGCTTTAAGAACGTCTGCGCCATTCGTTTCGCGGCGCCGGTCCGTTCAAATATCTGCCCCATCATGACACCGAAACCGATAATAATACCGATGCTTCCCAGTGTACCGCCGAAGCCGGTTGTAATCGAGTTGATGATGCCCAGCGTCTTGCCGTTTTCCAATGTTACATTCACCATCGGCATACCGCCCACCAGTCCGATGATGACCGCACTCATAATCAGCGCGAGAAATGCGTGAATCTTGGTCTTTAAGACCAGAACCACCAGTACGATAATACCGATCAACAGACCGATCAGCATCCTTTGCCCACTAAGTCCGCCTACCATAAAATAAACCCTCCTTTAAATAAATTGACTTTTTATTTCTATGCCCCCCGGACACGAAATACTGTTTCAGTTTCGCCGTGAATTATTTTCTGGTGAAATTTGGTGAATACTTTGCCGCCAGTAAAATAGCCTCAATCATGCTTATGGCGCTTACCTTGCCCGTACCTGCGATATCAAACGCGGTTCCGTGATCTACGGAAGTTCTGAGAATCGGCATTCCGTTGGTGATCGCAATCGTCCTGTCGAAATCCAGTGTCTTCGTCGCGATATGGCCCTGATCGTGATACAGGGAGAGTACGCTGTTAAACCGTCCCTGTGCCGCCTGATGGAATACGGAGTCTGCACCGATCGGTCCGGTTACCGGATATCCTTCCGCCTGCAGCTCCTCAATAGCCGGCATGATTTCCCGAACCTCCTCGTCGCCAAACAGGCCGTGCTCGCCGCAGTGAGGATTTAATCCGGCAATCGCCATGGTGCCGCCGGTTACGCCCAGCTTCTCAAGGGCCTCCAGACAGCGTTTTACATAATCCTTGATTCTCTCCTTCGTGATCATGTCAAGCATCTGGCGCAGGGAAACGTGTCTCGTCAGGAAGAACACACGCATTCCGTTGGTCTCAAACATGGTGAGTGGATCTTCCGTTCCCGTCAGCGCTCCAAATATCTCGGTATGGCCGATAAAATGAATATCGCCGGCCTTTAATGCCTCTTTATTGATCGGGGTGGTGGCTACCGCATCCGCTTTTCCTTCATTGGCGAGCCGGATACTCTCAGCGATATACTCGTAAGCCGCTTTTCCGCACATTCCGCTCACTTTGCCGAATTCAAACTGGTCCATGTCGATATTGTCCAGGTCAATGAGATTTAAGACGCCCGGCTCATAGATCCCTTCCTCCGGTTCCTTAACCACGTTTACCCTTACCTCTGCTCCCGTGATCTTTACAGCCTGCTCCATGATCTTCCGGTCGCCGACGATGATACATCTGGCCGCTTCCGCCACCTTGCTGTCCGCCAGGGCCATTGCTACGATTTCCGGCCCGACACCCGCCGGATCTCCGATAGGAATTGCAATTAATGGTTTGTTCATGATGTTTTCCTCCATTCTCTTTTTATGTTACATGTATAATTTTTCTTTCAGATAGGTGATACAGCGGTTTGCGGCATCACTTTCGCCCACCATTCCGCCTTTTGTGATGATATGCACGCCTTCGAAATTGCCCTTTAAGAACTGGCCGTAGGCCGCCAGAGGAAGCACTTCATCCAACAGACAGAGACCCGCCGTCTGGAATCTCCGGCACACGGAGACGGTGATATCGCCGCCGCTGCTGTATATTCCCTTGAATCCCTGGTGCATGGTGAAGACCCGGTGCGCGATTTCGGCAAAGGAATCGTTGATCGTTCCCGTCATATCATCCACACCGCCCGGGAACCGGTCTTCGTATTGTCTAAAGTCGATTCTGTTTTCCGGATAAATGCCGTCGCCCGTCACGGTTATTATATCAAAAGCCCGGCTGGCCTCCAGCACCTCGTCGGTGATGCGGGTGATTTCCGCTTCCCGCTCCTCTTCACTCTCCAGAAAACGTTTGGTGGCTGCAAATATATTATACGCAGTTCTCTGAGAAAGCCACAGCTCTTCCATCTGCTGCCTCGTCACCGGGTTTACGCTTCCCACAACTGCCAGAATCTTCTTTTTCTCCTTCTTATCGGCCGGCACGATCAGCTTTCTCGCAATGGTCGCCGTAAAGACTCCCGGATCTACTGCCACGAATTTCAGCTGGCTCGTGATTACGGCGTCTGCAATCAGGTCTAAATCTTCCTGGGTCACACAGTCCGTCACGATGATCCGGCACCCGTCGGCAGCCATCTCCTTCATGCGGTCGGCCAGGTAATGCTTTCCGTTCATCATGTCGTTCATCAGAATGCTTCCTACCGGATACTTGCTCTGCTGCTCAAAAATCTGTTTCACATCTGACACGGTAACCGGCGTCTTCGGATCCAGCGCCACCTCGGTCTTATGAAGCGGCAGACCCTTGACCAGCATGTAACCGCCTATCACAATTCTTCCCGATGCCGGGAAACAGGGCGCTGCAATGGCTATGTAATCATCTCCCAGCGCGTCTAATATGGCGTCTGTCTCGCTTCCCACATTTCCCCGCATGGTGCTGTCAATCCGCTTTGCGTAAACCTTTACTCCGTCTTCCTTTAACAAATTCGTTACATTGTATACCCGGTTGTATGCCAGTGAGCTGCTTACGCCCCTGCTGTCCGTCGGATACATGACACAGTCACAGCTGTCGAACAGCGCCAGCTCCAGACGTTCGGAATTCATCACCGTATACGTCTGATAATTCATCTTTTTTAAAAGGACCCCCGTCGCATTGGCCCCGGTCAGATCATCTGCAACTACTATACACTGAGGCATATCATTTCCCCCTTTTAACCGCCCGTTTTCCATTTTGTTCATGTTCGTTTATGTTATATTCCATGTTCGTTCTAGTTCGTATACTACATCACTTCGTCACATTTGTCAATATTATTTTTCATTATTTCGGTTATTTTTTTGTTTTTCTCACGTTTTGTTGTTTGTTTGTGTTCGGTCCCAGAAAATGTTCTGTTTTGTTCCTTTCGGCGGGCAAAACTCTTTCCGTGAACGGGGAAGAAACACGGGCGGAAAAATTTTTTACATTTTTTTGGAAAATAATATTGACATTTCAGATTCGATCTCATATACTGTAGCAAAGCAAATCGATAAACCGATGAGCAGGAGTAAGTAAGATTTTTCTATCATGCGCAGAGAGCTTCCGGATGGTGTAAGGAAGCGTTGGTAATGAATCTGAATGGACTTGCGAGGGCGGCTTGAAACCGGTATTTAGGGAAAGCAGTTCTGTCTGAGAAGACAGGGAAGCGTGAACTGGCCGGAAGTAGATACCGACGGGTTTCCTATCCGTTACCAAGGGGAGGCACATGTTAGTGTGTTACAGAGCGGATGAATGATATATTTATTCATCAATCAGGGTGGTACCGCAGAAGAGAATTTATAGAGCTCCTGTCCCTCTTTATCCATATTTTATGGGTAAGAGGGACGGGGGCTTTTTTTGTGCTGAGGCAGTCCGGCTGTAAAAGCACTATGAGATAAGTGCCTTTGTAATCACGGGCGTTACTGCGGTTACCTGATCCGCCGAACAAAAGTAAGGAGGACTTACCAAACGGTTTTCTTTCTCACAGAATATTTAAATCTTCACTACATACATCAGTAAAAAGCAAACAAATGTTTGTAAATCAAGAAAGGAGAAGGAGCTTGTGTAAGAGCAAAATGTGTCCAGTTTTTTTCATATTTAATGCCTGCTAAGGCAGGGCACACTCCGACACGAGTCTCCATATGTCAGCTATGAAACTCACACCAGACTGTACAGAAATTGAAGCACTCGCAGCAAAGTATCCTATCATTCCGGTATGCAGAGAAGTGTTCGCCGATATCGTAACACCGATCACACTGCTGAGAAAAATCGCAGGTTTAAGCAGCCGCTACTGCCTGCTGGAAAGTATTGAGGGCGGTGAGAACTGGGGACGCTACTCTTTCCTCGGGTATGATCCCATTCTCCGGGTCACTAACAAAGACCACGTGGTGACGATCCGCCGGGAACCGGCCGGTATAAGGAAAGTCTCCCCTTCTATCGTTCATCAGGATGAAAGAAGTTCCAGACTCACTGCCGCCATGGAAGAAAAAGTGATAGAAACAGACCAGCCCTTCGATATCCTCAGAGACATTTTAAAGGAATACCAGTCTCCAAAGCTTGATGGAATGCCTCCGTTTACAGGCGGCTTCATCGGATACTTCGCCTACGGCATGATCGGTTACGCCGAGCCGACACTGAACATCAAAAAGGGAGACTGCAGCGATTTCGACCTGATGCTGTTCGATACGGTTATCGCCTACGATCATCTGAAACAAAAGATCGATATCGTCGTCAATATGAAGACCGGGCAGAGGGCGGAATGCATGGCCAATTACGGAGCGGCCTGCGCCAGGTTAGAGAGCATTGCGCAGATGATCGCCAATCCTGCGCCCCTGGAAAAATCGGTTGCAGACGACAAACCGGACTTTACCTGCAACGTTTCCAAAGAAGAGTACTGCCGAATGGTGGAGAAGACGAAAGAATATATAGTGGACGGAGATATCTTCCAGGCGGTCATTTCCAGACAGTTTTCCAGTGATTACCACGGAAGCCTGCTGAACGCCTACCGGGTTCTCCGCACCACCAATCCTTCGCCCTACATGGTTTACTTATGTATGGACGATATGGAGATTATGAGCACCTCACCGGAGACTCTGGTCCGTTTAAAGGACGGACGGCTCACCACATTTCCGGTAGCCGGGTCCAGGCCCAGGGGCGCTACGCCGGAGGAGGACGCCAGGCTGGAGAGAGAGCTTCTGGCCGATGAGAAAGAGCTGGCCGAACACAACATGCTGGTCGACCTCGGACGAAACGATCTCGGACGGATCTCAAAGTTTTCCACCGTGGAGGTCACCGGATACCAGATGATCCACAAATACTCCCGCATCATGCACATCTGCTCCCAGGTGGAGGGAGACATATTAAAGGACTGCGACGCCTTTTCCGCCATCGGGGCGGTCCTCCCGGCAGGCACCTTATCCGGCGCGCCAAAGATCCGGGCGTGTGAAATTATCGAGGAGCTGGAACCGGTGCCGAGAGGTATTTACGGAGGGGCGCTGGGATACATTGATTTCACCGGAAACATGGATACCTGCATTGCAATCCGCATGGCGGTAAAGGCCAAAGGAAAGGTCTATGTTCAGGCCGGCGGCGGCATTGTGGCCGACAGCGTCCCGGAAAAAGAGTATGAGGAATCCGCCAACAAGGCAAAAGCCGTAATTCACGCCATCGAGGCGGCAAGCGAGGTGAACGACTGATGATATTACTGATCGATAACTACGACAGCTTTTCTTACAATCTGGTCCAGTTTTTCGGCACGCTCTGTCTGGAGAACAAGGAACCTCTCACTCCCCATCATTCGGGGGAATGTACCGGAACGGTACCGGCTGGAACGGAAGCCGCCGAACCTGAAATAGCCGGAACAAAACCGGATATCCGGGTGATCCGGAACGATGCGATGACCCCAGAAGAAATCCGGAACCTTCATCCGGACCACATCATCCTCTCTCCCGGACCCGGATATCCGAAAAACGCCGGTGTTTGTGAGGATGTGGTCCGCCAGATGAAGGGCGAGGTCCCTATCCTCGGCGTGTGCCTCGGACATCAGGGTATCTGTGAGGTATTCGGTGCCGAAATCGTTCACGCGGCAAGGCTGATGCACGGAAAACAGAGCACCATCACCATCGACAACAGCGATCCCATTTTCCAGGGCCTTCCGGAGAATATTCCGGCGGCCAGGTACCACTCTCTCGTCGCCAGACGCAGTTCTCTCCCCGATACCTTAAAAATCATCGGCGAGGACGATATGGGAGAGATTATGGCAGTCCGTCATACCGACTATCCGGTCTACGGCCTCCAATTCCATCCGGAATCGATTCTGACCCCCGACGGCATGACGATACTTCGGAATTTCCTTAACCTATAACTTATAACCTATAATCTATAATCTATAATTTATAACCGGCAACAGCACCGGCAAACAGAAACGAACAACGTTAATTTTCATATATGGAGGTAACAGACTATGATACAGCAGGCGATTCACGATGTAATCGAAGGACAGGATTTAAGCTTTGAGGCTGCAAAAGAGGTTATGAACGAAATCATGAGCGGCGAGACGACTCCCGCACAGATGGCGGCATTTTTAACAGGACTCCGGATGAAAGGAGAGACCATCGACGAAATCACGGCCTGCGCGACGGTCATGAGAGAAAAGGGGCTGAAGCTGGAACCGAACTTCGCGGTAATCGATATTGTAGGCACCGGCGGCGACGAGGCCGGCACCTTTAACATCTCCACCACCAGCGCATTTGTGGTCGCGGCAGGCGGGGTTCCGGTGGCAAAGCATGGAAACCGAAGCGTATCCAGCAAGAGCGGGGCCGCCGATGTACTGGAAAACTTAGGCGTGAACTTAAAGCTTACGGTGGAACAGTCGGAACAGATTTTAAAGGATACCGGCATGTGCTTCATGTTCGCCCAGTCCTACCACTCTTCCATGAAATATGCCGGACCTGTCCGCAAGGAAATGGGAGTCCGCACCATTTTCAACATTCTGGGGCCTCTGGCCAATCCGGCCGGAGCCACCATGCAGCTTCTGGGTGTCTATGATGAGAAGCTGGTGGAACCGCTGGCAAAGGTGCTCAGCAATCTGGGCGTCAACCGTGGACTGGTGGTCTGCGGCAACGACGGGCTGGATGAAGCTACCGTCACCGGACCGACCCACGTGTGTGAAATCCGTTTCGGCGAGCTGACCATGTACGAGATCACTCCCGAGCAGTTCGGTTTCTCCCGCTGCAGCTTACCGGAGCTGGTCGGCGGTAATCCTGAGGAAAATGCACAGATTACCAGAGATATCCTGACCGGGAAGCTCACCGGACCGAAACGCGATATCGTCGTCTTCAACTCGGCTCTGAGCCTCTATCTCGGAATCGATGACTGTACCATAGGAGACTGCGTCGCTCTGGCCAATGATTTGATCGACTCCGGAAAGGCGGCCGCCAAACTGGAGGAATTCGCAAAAGCAACCAACAAATATAACATCCCATCGGCTGCCGGCGGAATGGAATAGGAGGCCCCTCATGATTTTAGACACACTGGCTGCTTCCACCCGCAGACGGGTGGAGGCGGCAAAAGAAAAAATCCCTCTTTCGACCATGATGGACCTGGCCTCGCAGGCGTCCGAATCCGAACGAGAAGTCCCCCTCACATGCGTTCAGCGGAATGTTACGAAGGAAAGTGTCTTTTCCTTTGAAAAAGCGTTAAAGGCGCCGGGAATGTCCTTTATCTGCGAGGTAAAGAAGGCTTCTCCCTCCAAAGGCCTGATCGCCCCCGATTTCCCCTATGTGGATATCGCAAAGGATTATGAGGCCGCCGGAGCCTCCGCTATCTCCGTCCTCACGGAACCCGAATACTTTTTAGGAAGCAATGAATATCTGAAAGAAATCCGCCGGCACGTATCTGTTCCTCTGCTTCGCAAGGATTTTACCGTCGATCCCTATCAGATTTTCGAGGCGAAGGTCATCGGAGCTTCCGCAGTTCTTTTGATCTGCGCCCTCCTTGACACAGAGACGCTCCGTACCGGGATCCATTTATGTGACAGTCTGGGGATGAGCGCGCTGGTCGAGGCCCACGACGAGGAAGAGATCGAATCCGCTCTCCGGGCGGGCGCACGGATCATCGGCGTCAATAACCGGAATTTAAAGACCTTTTCAGTAGATTTCTCCAATTCCATCCGATTAAGGAGTCTGGTGCCTGATGACGTACTCTTCATCGCGGAAAGCGGAGTAAAATCGGCGGACGATATCCGGCTGCTCCATGAGGCCGGGGTGGATGGCGTACTGATCGGCGAAACGTTAATGCGTTCCGCCGACAAGAAAAAAATACTTGATTCCTGGAAACAGGCGTGTGGGGAAAGAAATGCAGGGAGACATACAGAAGGAAGAGAAGGAGTCTGAATCATGAGTAAGTTAAAAAACCCGCTGCAGGCAACGGGACATCAAATTTGCAGCGAGACGGGCAGCGGGATTTGTGACCCTCGCGGCAGTCGCCAATTGGACGCGCCAGCGTGCCCGTTTGGCTCGTTGCACACGGGAATAAAGATTTGCGGCCTGACACGGCCGGAAGATATTGCAGCTGTGAACGAGTACCGGCCCGACTACATCGGTTTCGTCTTTGCGCCCAGCAAGCGGAATGTGAGTGAGATGAGGGCCGCCGGACTAAAGAAGCTCTTATCACCGGATATCACGGCCGTCGGAGTATTTGTCAACAGTCCCATCGACGACATCGTGCGGCTCGTGAGCCGGGGGATTATCGGCGCGGTTCAGCTCCATGGCGATATGGAAGGCTTTGAGACAGTTCAGTATGCAGAGGATTTAAAGAAGGCGCTGGCCGCGGCAAGGCTGGCCGCTTCCGTTCCCATTATCCGCGCTGTGCGTGTAAAGGATGGGGACGATATCCGCAGGGCCGTGAGTTATCCGGCCGAATACCTGCTTTTTGATACCTTTGTCAAAGATCAGTATGGCGGAAGCGGAGTCCGTTTCGACTGGTCCCTAATCCCCCACATCGAAAAACCGTGGTTTCTGGCCGGCGGCATCTCTGCCTCCACCATAAAAGAAGCGCTGAACACGGAAGCCTGCTGCCTCGACATAAGCAGTGCCGTCGAGACCGACGGACGGAAGGACCCGAAAAAGATACAGGAAATCATACAAACAGTAAGGAGTGTTTAATCATGTCAAAAGGAAGATTTGGACAGCACGGCGGACAATTTATCCCCGAAACGCTGATGAACGCAGTAAATGAGCTGGAAGCAGCCTATGAAAAATATATCCACGACGAGGCGTTTCTCGCCGAACTCGACGAGTTAAACCGCACCTACACGGGAAGGCCCTCTCTCCTCTACTATGCTGGAAAGATGACCGAAGATCTTGGCGGTGCGAAGATCTATTTGAAGAGAGAGGATTTAAACCATACCGGGTCCCACAAGATCAACAACGCGCTGGGGCAGGCGCTTCTGGCCAAGAAGATGGGCAAGACCCGCGTCATCGCCGAGACCGGCGCAGGCCAGCACGGCGTTGCAACGGCTACTGCCGCCGCGCTCCTGGGGCTGGAGTGTGAGGTCTACATGGGAAAGGAAGACACCGACCGCCAGGCCTTAAACGTATTCCGCATGGAGCTTCTGGGCGCCAGGGTCCATCCCGTTACCAGCGGCACACAGACCTTAAAGGATGCCGTCAACGAAACGCTGCGTGAATGGACGAACCGCGTGGAGGACACCCACTATGTGCTGGGTTCCGTCATGGGGCCTCATCCGTTCCCCACGATCGTCCGTGATTTCCAGAGCATTATCGGCAAGGAAGTTAAATCCCAGCTTATGGAAGCAGAAGGAAAGCTTCCGGACATGCTGATCGCCTGCGTCGGCGGCGGCAGCAACGCAATGGGGCTCTTCTACGACTTCATCGACGAGCCGGGTGTTGCGCTGGTGGGATGCGAAGCCGCCGGACACGGTGTCGATACGGATAAGAATGCCGCCACCATCGCCACCGGCAGCCTGGGAATCTTCCACGGCATGAAATCCTATTTCTGTCAGGATGAATACGGCCAGATCGCTCCGGTCTACTCCATCTCCGCAGGGCTGGATTATCCGGGAATCGGGCCGGAACATGCTTCCCTGCACGACACCGGCCGGGCTCAGTACGTCCCCGTCACCGACGATGAGGCAGTAGATGCATTCGAGTACTTATCCCGGATGGAGGGAATTATCCCGGCCATCGAAAGCGCCCACGCGGTAGCTTACGCAAGAAAAATCGCTCCGACCATGGGAAAAGATCAGGTAATCGTCATCAATCTCTCCGGCCGCGGAGACAAAGATGTGGCGGCAATCGCCAGATATAAGGGGGTAGAAATCTATGAGTAGAGTAAAAGACGCATTTGCAGATGGTAAGGCATTTATCCCGTTTGTCACTGCCGGAGACCCGGAGCTTGCTGTCACGGAAGAGCTGATTGTTGCCATGGCCGGCGCCGGCGCGGATCTAATAGAAATCGGTATCCCGTTCTCCGACCCGGTGGCCGAGGGAATCGTCATACAGGAGGCGGACATACGGGCGCTGGCTTCCGGCACCACCACCGATAAGATTTTCGATATGGTGAAACGGATCCGTGAGAAGACAGATGTACCGCTGGCATTTATGACCTATATTAACCCGATCTTCGTCTACGGAAGTGAGAAATTCATCCGCACAGCGGCAGAAACCGGCATCGACGCGCTGATCGTCCCGGATATGCCTTACGAGGAGAAGGGCGAGCTGCTCCCGCTCTGCCATCAGTACGGCTTAGAACTGATCTCCCTCATTGCCCCCACATCGAAGGAGAGAATCCGCGCCATTGCGAAGGAGGCCGAGGGCTTCGTCTACTGTGTCTCCTCCATGGGTGTTACCGGGGTCAGAACGGAGATCACTACCAACATCGGTGAGATGGTTTCCTTGGTAAAAGAGGCGCAGCCCATCCCGTGTGCCATCGGCTTCGGAATCTCCACGCCGGAGCAGGCCAGGAAGATGAGTGAACACGCCGACGGCGTCATCGTCGGAAGCGCAATCGTCCGGATGGTGGCGAAATATGGAAAAGACTGCGTTGGTCCAGTGTGCGAGTACGTCAGGGAAATGAAAGCAGCAATTTTATAAAAATTTGTTTCTCCCAAAAAGCCTTATACAAACCAGGAAAGCAACTATAGTTAGAAGCCGCTTTCCTGGTTTTTTTATAAATTTCTATTAATTCCTAATTTTAGGGATTCTTACCTGTTTTGTTTCTGTTCAACAGAATTCCGGCAATTTCTAAATCCGTTTTCCCGACCTTCTCTGCCAGCAGATTCAAAACGTTTTTTATGTAAGGTTCCTCCGTATTCAGCATGTCCGCAATTGATCGAGGATCAAGCCCTTTAGCGGCCATATTACGGATAACCATTACTTTTTCCGCCTCACGGCCTTGTGCTATTCCTTGTTCTCTTCCTTCTTCTCTTCCTTCTTCTCTTCCCGCTTTCTTAGCGCCTTCCCGAGCAATCGCCAGTTGCTTCTGCTCATCATATTCATATAGAATCAAATTGCATACCTCCGCTCTGTTCTTTTTCAGAATGTCTGCAAGTATCCCCTCATTGATACAGGAATTAACCGCCAGCTCTACCGCTTCATTAAGAGCCATGCCTCTCCTTTCATTTTCCCTGATACGGTTCACAAACACTGCATAATCTTTCAGCCGCTTACAGCGGTCCATCAGTTCCTCATTATGGCCATAATTAATATTAATCATAGTCGCCCTGCATTCCAGACAACCATTTTCCTCTGGATTCTGACACAAAAATGCATCCGAAAGCCGAAGTTCCACCCGGTCCGGTTCCTCCTTCATCCCATTGTAAAAGACGATATACTGTGGCATCGGAAGGCGGATCAGCTTTTCTCCATAAATATCCAGTCCGTTTATTTCAATATATTCCCGGTAGGTGTCTGCAAAATAATTCAGCCCGCGAACAGGCATATTAGGGTTAAAGCTGCTCTGGTGTTCATATAAATTAAGTACGTCCGATACCAGAAAGGATATATCATTTTTCATCCCCAGATAAATCGCGTCTGCAAGTGTGGTAATTATAATATCTTCCGGATTCGTATACTGTCTGCCGCTTACAGCGTTATACAAATCCAGCAAATCCTCTTTCTCCTGAAAGGCCAGCCGGAACAATCTGTCTTTATAGTTTCTGTTTATGTTGATCTGCTGCATCTTCCTACCTCCATTATAAATGATTCTATCTGTAGTTGCAATAAAAAAACATTGTTTTTATGTAAACCTAATTGTTCGTCATAGGCAGACCTCCCCCTGTAATTTGATATTAGAATACTTGAGAAATTGTGGCTGAAACGCCAGGACGATTCTCCATGGTAAAACAACATAAAGAACCGAATGAAACTCAGCCGCTGTGATTCGGCTGAAAAAGGAAACAGATCATTGTTTCGTTCCTTTATTATATCTCGTATAAGATAAAATACAAGATTCAATTCTTGTAATACAGATCCTTTTAGAAATTATTAAGAAAATTATGCTCTGTTTTTTCCTTTCAATCTGTTATTCTCATATTACAGACAAACGGGAAAACCAGGAAAGGGGGATTTACCATGAAGCGCACCGCACTCTTTACAATACTTATCATATTCTGTCTCTCAATAACCGCCTGTGCCACTGATCCGAATCATTTAATCGATGCTCAGACCAGCATCTTCCATTCACTGAATGTCACACATACGGACCGCTCCATCGTCGTAAAAGCTGACGCCTACTTAAACATTACCGACGCCGATTTTTTAATAATTGATGTCTCTGAGGAAGATACTGTTTCTCTCACCTACACACTGACCAGAAATAAAGGGGACATTACACTCTCTTACCGCACACCGGATGACAGCACGGTTCTCCTTGCGGATACGGAAGACAAGACGTACGGGGAGGAGACAATCACTTTACAGCCGGGGACCACCACATTTTTCCTTGCGGGCACGGACGCTGCCTTTCAATTGTCCTTCTCGGTCAAGGATATCGATATCTCAAAGGTTAAGTCCATCAATGACACTGCTCCCGAATTGTAGGGAGAGGACGGAAGAAAAGAGGAGAAAGCACCATTTTATGGGTTCTTTCTCCTCTTTTCTTTTGACATCGAATGTCCCAGCTGCTTTTTATAGACGCTGTAGAGATAATGCCAGTCGGAATATCCCACCAGCTCTGCAATCTCATAGATTTTCATGTCCGTGTTCATATACAGGCTTCTGGCCTTCTCCACCCGGAGCCTGGTGACATAGTCGATAAAATTGACGCCCATGACCTCCTTGAATATCCGGCTGAAATAATTCCCGGACTTTCCGCCTCAGCACCCTATCATCAAAATCCCGTGCATTCAATCAAATCTCCGGGAATATAAGTTAATAACAGGTACAAATAACCGTGTAAAGAGCGAGGTGATTCCATGCATAAAGCATTAGATGAAGGTTATATTGATTTGATGATTGAAAACAATCTGGCGGAAAATCTCAAACATGATTACGATATCACGAGAATCAATGACAGATATTCCATTTTACATTCACCGCAGGAAACGCTTGATATGTGTTACCTGGGAGCAAAGCCCTACCATGTATTCCCGACCATTTATTCTTTATGCTCTGAGATTTCACTGGAAAGCTCCGGGGTCTCTCCGATTCAGAGCAACCCCAATTTCGACCTTTTCGGACAGGGGGTGCTAATAGGCTTCATAGACACAGGCATCCATTATCAGCACCCGGCCTTTTTAAATCCTGACGGTTCATCGAGAATCCTGTCCATCTGGGATCAGACAATCGAGAACGGCGGAATCCGTTCCGATATCCCGTTTGGGTCCGAGTATGATAATGATATGATCAATCTGGCCCTGACGGATCCCAATCCCCTCTCCCTTGTTCCCAGCACCGACGAGATCGGTCACGGCACCATGCTGGCCGGAATTGCTGCCGGCAGTTTGGATGAATCACAGAATTTCCGAGGGGCTGCCCCTAAGACGGAACTCGTTGTCGTGAAGCTGGCCCAGGCAAAAGCTTTTAACCGCGCCGTCTTTCGCATTCCGGACAACGTCATCTGTTATCCGGAATCAAATATCCTGATTGGTATCGAATATATTAAAAAGGTTGCCAATCAGCTTAAGCGCCCGGTAGTCCTCTGTGTGGGACTGGGATCCAGCCAGGGGAGCCATGAAGGGCACAGCGCACTAACCTCCTATCTGGATAACTTATCGGTCATTCCCCGAACAAGTGTCTGCGTGGCCGCCGGCAACGAAGGAAATAAGCGTAGGCATTACAACGGGGTTATTTTTAATGAAGAATCTTATAAGGAAATCGAACTCAGAGTAGGGGAACTTGACAGACAGTTTTCCATGGAGATATGGCAGAATTCACCTGGAAGGCTTGATGTTAAGATTCTGTCGCCGAATGGTGAACAGACCGCGGTTGTCCCTCCGCAATTAAGGAGCTGCATTGAGCATAATTTTATATTCAGCAATTCCACCGTTTACATCAATAATATTATCGTCGAAGAGGAGTCCGGTGAACAGCTGATCTTACTCCGATTTTCAAATGCAATGAGCGGTATTTGGAAAATACAGGTTTTTAATACCACGAATATAACTTCCCATTTCAATGCGTGGCTGCCATCCGGAAACATCATTACCAACAATACATTTTTCCTGGACTCCGATCCCTATACCACCATTACCTCACCCGGTAATTCCAACAATTCAGTTACGGTAACCGCGTACAATCAGCTGAATAACGGCATGTTAATCGCTTCCAGCAGAGGTTTTTCTGCCAACGGAACCATCAATCCTGACATTGCAGCTCCCGGATTCATGCTGAAAGGTCCAAACCTAAAGGACGGCTATGGCAGTGCCACCGGCACAGGCGCCGCAGCCGCCCACACCGCCGGTATTATGGCCCTGATCCTGGAATGGAACGTCTTAAAAGGCCATTATACGACCATTTCCGGCAGGGATATTAACCGGCTGCTCATCCGCGGGGCAGTCAGAGATGCCAGTATGGACTATCCCAATCGCACCTGGGGTTACGGAAGACTTGACCTTATGGGGATGTTTCGAAGTCTGGTTTAAGACAGCCATCTGCCCGTCTGCGCCTGGCAGCCGGTTCCTCCCCTCAGGCAAAACCGAATCTTAAATACAGCTCCTCCGGAGCATCGTTAAGCCTCATAAGCCGGTACATGGTCCGCCCCATTTCGCCCGTTATCTCTTCCGATACAATCGGATGCTCCTGCCCCGGATCATTCTGTAAGTCAAACAGATAGTCCCCCTCCTCCATACACCGGACTGCCGGATCTGCATCAATCTGCATAACGGGACAATTTTTCGTAAAGGAAAAGGCCTCGTGGCGTTCCATCGACTCCAACTCTTTCGTCGTAAAGAACGTCATCATATGGGTTGGCATTAACGTATACTCATGAAGGGGAGCTTCCAGATTTCGAGGCGCCCTCATATACACGTATCTTCCATCCGTACAGCACAGATGGGCCCCGAATATTCCGAACAGCCCGCACGTCCGGCTGCCTTTGTCCTCCTTTATGATCCGGGAAATGTCCTGCCCCTGCATATCTGCGGCAGGATCGATACCGAAAAACTGCAGAATCGTAACCGGCAGATCTATGGTTTGCACAAGCGCCGCTCTGCTCGTTCCGGCGGATTCTGGGAATCTTGGATCCCAGATAAACAGCGGCGTATGGACAATCTCATCGTAGCAGAGCATATAATTTTTGGCCCAATACCCGTGTTCTCCCAGCATATATCCATGATCCGTATTGACGATAACCATCGTATCTTCCCACAGATTCTTTTCGTCCATGTAATCCAGCAGACGGCCTAACTGCTCATCACACATTGTTAAGTCGGCGAAATAGGAGTACTTAATCTCGTCTGCTTCCTCTGCGGATTCCTTTACCGGCGCGTAATCCGGCCACTCATACTTTTTACCTTTTGTTTTCCCGGGATACATAGCCTTAAACTCCCCGCTCGCCATAAAAGGCTCATGGGGGGAAAATGACTCTATCTGTAAAAAGAAGGAATCCTTTCCCTCATTTTCTCTCAGGAATTCAAGGCCCTGGTCAAAGGTCTTCACCAATGGGTACTGGTCTTTTCCGGTCACTCTTGTCCGGTTCGCCAGGTTCTGCCTGTACAGTCCGCTGCGCAGCCCTTCTGTAAATGCGGCAAAATTCGGGTCCGCGTCCTCTGCGCCTCCAACCACGGGAGCCCAGGGATCTCCCTCCTGTCCCCGTATATTTTCCCATGTCGTATATTGAGTGTGATACGTTGCGCCTCCGCATTCCCAATAATGGCCGTGATCGCTGACCAGATGGCTATGGATCCCATGCCCCCGCAGGATTCCCGGCATGGAATCGTCAAAAGGCTCCATAGGCCCCCAGGACCGGTGCAAAAAATTATACCGGCCCGTGTGCAGCTCTCTCCTTGCAGGAATACAGGGCAGACTTCCGGCGTAGCTGTTCTCAAACCGCACGGTTTTCTGTGCCAGTCTGAGAAAATTCGGAGTGATTGTCTCCTGACAGCCATACGGCTCAAGAAATCTGCGGTTTAAGGAATCAAACATTACCATGATTGCTTTCATCTCAGTTCCTCCTTTCAGCCCTCTCGAAAAGGACGAATCTCCGGTCTCTTCTCCCCAGCCCGTTCCATACAAAGCAGGAGCTTCTCACGCAGCACCCTTCTTACCGGTTCACAGGCAGGGTCTCCCGCCAGGTTGCAGCATTCCGCCGGATCGTGCTCTAAATCAAACAGGTACTGTTCATAATAGACGTCCGCCCCCGGGCAGCTCCAGCCATCCGCATCCGCAGCGACTGCGTATTTCCACTGACCGGTCCGGATTGCTCTGCCGACCTCGCTTTCACTGATCTGTATAAACACACAGTCATACCAGCCTTTTGAGGTCCCATCGGCAAGGGATTTCAGCGAATTTCCCTGAAAATCCTCCGGTTTCTTTATACCTGCGCAGTCAAGCAGCGTCACCGGCAAATCAATAAGACTGACCAGCTCCGTGATGGTTCTGCCGCCTTGAAACGGTCCGCCCACAGCAAGCATCGGAATATGGATGCTTGCCTCATGACAGGAGCGCTTATACTCGCTGTTCCTCGTGCAGAAATGGCAGCCATGGTCTGATGTGTAAAACAGGATCGTATTCTCCCACAATCCCCTCGCCTTCAGTGTATCGACAAGCCGCCCGACATTTTCATCCAGGCTGTGACACTGGCCTAAATAGTCCGGGTAATGTTCCTTCCAGTCCCCCTTATCCGCAGGAATGTCAGCCGGCAGCTCATAGCCGGTAAACTTCTCTCGCGCGCCATCCGGCGCCTCAAACCGGCCGTGATCGTTCTGATGGTGAGGCTCGATTTGAGAAATAAACAGAAAAAATGGTTTCTTCCCATCATACTGGTGGAGGTAATGAATCGCATAATTATTAATGGAATCCGCGCGGTAACCGATAAACTCACATTTTTTCCCTTCTCGGTCAAACACATATCCATCGTATCCATGGGAGGTCGCCTCCAGAACATCGGCCGCCATCCAATAATCCCGATACCCGCCCCTGCGTTCCGGAGGAATCGCCCGGGTCTCGTAGTTTTCCTCATCGAATGGCGCCGTATAGCTGCTTCTGTTTGAGGCCAGATGCCATTTACCCACGTAAGCCGTCTCATAACCGGATTCGTGGAAATAATCGGCCAGCGTTTTTATATCCTGCGGCAATGCCAGCGCATTTCTATGGCAGTTTACCTGTGTCGCATATTTACCGCTCTGCAGGCAGGAACGCGCAGGACCGCAAACCGGCTGGCAGGTAAAGGCATTTTCAAATTTCACGCCCTCCTTTGCCAGTCTGTCGAGATTGGGGGAAACCAAAAGCGGCTGTCCATAACACCCCAGCGTATCCCAGCGCTGCTGATCCGAAAAATATACAATAATATTGGGTCTTTTCATCCCTGTACTCCTCTCTGCTGCTACTTAATTCCAGTCGAAACAACTCCCTGTACAAAATACTTCTGTGCACACAGGAATAACAGAATCATCGGAAGCGAGATTAACGTTGCCGCCGCCATCATGGGGCCCCAGCGCACCGTGCTCTCATCCCGGAACATGGTAAGCGCCAGCTGTACGGTTCTCATATTGACTGAATTTGTCATGACCAAAGGCCATAAGTAATCGTTCCAGACTGACGATCCCTTTAACAGCGCCAGGGTTGCAAGAATAACCTTTGAATTGGGAAGGTAGATATAGAAATACGTTTTCCATTTACCGGCCCCGTCAAGCATGGCGGCTTCATCGAGGGATCTGGGAAAATTCTCGTAAAACTGCTTCGACAGGAAGACGCCGAAGGACCCCGATACCAATGGAATAATCACGCCGGGAAACGTATTCATTAATCCCGAACCGCCAAATCCCAGAATATCATTTCCACCGATCAGCGGAAATCTCGCCATAATCAGGAACGTAGGCAGCATCGTTACCTGCGGCGGCATCATGAGGCCGACCAGCAGCAGTGTAAACAGTACCTTCGATCCTTTAAAATGCAGCCGGGCAAACGCATACCCAGCGACGGAATTAAACAACAGCGAGAATACAATGCTGACCAGGGTGATGACCAGGGAATTTCTAAAATAGATCAGCCAGCTTCCGGTGGACATCGCCGCCTTATAATTATCAAGATTCATCGACTCCGGCAGGAAATGAAATACCGCCGAGTTAATCTCCCCTGTTGTTTTAAATGAAGTTAAAATCATTACAAGAATCGGAAGCAGGATAATCCAAGAAACCACTGCCATACAGACTATCCAGATCATATGTAACCTTTTTTTCCTTTTCATCTTCGCTCCTCCTATGAAACATCCACATCCTGACCTTTATTGCCAAACTTAAATACCATCATGGTAACGATTAAAGAAAACACCAGGAGCAGAACCGCCATGGCACTCGCATATCCCATTTTAAACTCCAGAAAACCTCTCCTGTATATTTGATGGACGATCGTCGTTGTTCTGTTTAAAGGCCCGCCGTTCGTCATGATATTTACCTGTTCAAACACTGCAAAGCTGTTTACGATTCCTGTTACGAGCAGGAAAAAGGTCGTAGGATACAGCATCGGCCACGTAATGTAGAGAAACTTATGGAAAACGCCTGCGCCATCGAGCTCTGCTGCCTCATATAGGGATTGGGGAATGCCGGTAAGCCCTCCCAGGAAGATGACCATGGAATATCCGCAGTTCTTCCAGATTCCAATCATAATTATGCAGAGCATTGCCTGATTCGGATTAATGAGCCACTGCTGGGCCGGTATGCCGATAAGCTTTAAAAAGCTGTTGAGAAGGCCGAAGTTGGGATTATACAGCCACAGCCATACCATGGATACGCACACCATGGACATGATATTAGGCATGTAAAGAGCTGTCCGGAAAAAAGGAACTGCCCTGGATTCCCGATAAAGCAGTACCGCCAGCAAGAGCCCCAATACCAGCTGAATGGTCAGCGTTACAACCGTATACAGCAGTGTATTTCCAACCGATGCGAGAAACTCCGAATCATGAAACAGCTTACTATAATTCTTCAAACCTAAAAAAGCGGGAATCTGGTACATATTGAAATCGGTCAGGCTGTAAAACAGTACCATGCCGATCGGAACCAGAATGAAAATAGTAAAAATCAGATAAGCGGGCAATATCATGATATACGCCTCTTTATCGCTGCGTGTGTTTTTTCTTACTTTTTTTCCAGCCATCTTTCCTCTCTCCTCATTTCTTCCTGATAAAAGGTCCGGTCATCCGGACACCTGACTTGCTGCCTGCGGGAATAAGTAATGCGGCCTATTCTTATCAAACAGACCGCATTGCCGCAGTTATTGATTATCAATTTCCTCCTGCACCTTTTCCGCAGCTGCATTAAGCGCATCCTGAGGCGATAATTGTCCATAGAATACCTGTTCCATGGCATCGTCCACATAAGTAAATACACTGTTAAAGTACGGAACCTTGGGCGATCCTTTACCAATTTCTATTGCTTCCATAATCATCGGTCCATTTACCGGATTCTTTTTCAGATACGCCTCTTCCAAAGAGGACCTTACGGGAGCCGTCTTTGCCGTATCCATCCAGATCTGCATCGACTCCTTGCTGCTCATGTACTCAATTAATTTCCAGGCAGCCTCTTTATTCTTGGAGTTCGCATTCATAAACATAAAATGCATCCCGCAGAAGGTACCGCTGTTTGCCTTGGAAAACATGGGAACGAGCTTGATCTTTCCTTCCAGATCTCCTGTGTTGATATTATTAAACTCATTTTCAGAAATAACCGTCATGGCCGCCGTTCCATTGTAGAAAGGATTCTGATCCTTCTGCGTGTTATTCCAGTCCACCAGACCGGCATCCTTTAACTGCTTCATGAAATCCATCGCCTCGACTGCTTCCGGTTTGTTAAACAGGATTTCATTGCTCGCTTCATCCACAAGATTATTCAGGCCGTTCTGAACAATAAATATTTCCAGGTATTGATTGATATTTCTTCCGCTGGTGGGAATTCCATAGCCGCACTGGATTACATTGCCGGAGGAATCCTTTACCATAAGTTTTTTATGGGCCTCCAACAGCTCATCCCAGTTGGAAGGCGGTGAATCCGGATCGAGCCCGGCCTTTTCAAATAACTCTGTATTGATCGCAAACATTCGTGCATCCGGCGTGTACGGGACACCGTAAAGCTTTCCGCCGATACTTCCGGCTTCTTTTACGCTGTCATACATATCTTCCATGCCCTCCCAGCCTTCGGCATACGAGTCGAGGCACTCATACTGCCCCATGGGTACTCTCGCACCGATCGATGCCAGGGAGTAGTGAATGACGTCCGGTGCCGTGCCGGAAGCAAATCCGGTGTTCAGTTTTGTCTCAAAATCATCTCCCCAGGGAGCTTCCTGATACTCTACCGTATAATTCGGATACTTCGCTTCAAACCCTTCTATCATCTGAGTAAAGGCATCCTTCTTATAATCTTCGGTTCCTGCCCTGAGAAAGACCAGCTTTACATTTTCATCACTGGTATCCTTCCCTGCATCGGAAACCAGGTCTTCATTACCGCCTCCACAGGCGGCCAAAGACAACACCATACAGCTGACTGCTGCTGCGCTTAAGATAACTTTCCAATTTCTTCTCATAACTTCCCTCTCCTTTTGTTTATGGTTGTTGTACTCCAGGAACTTGATAACTATATTATACTGATTTTGCGCTATTTTTCTATGTACTATGTATATCCGTTTCTGTCCTATGTTTGTCTTTTTGTATCTTTTTTACTATTTTCTATCTTGTTTTCGCAGTATCTCTTACATATTTTAAATATATTTTGATCTTTTTGTAATTTATTTGGCACTTTTATACAGTTTATACTTTGTTGTTTTTTGAAATAAAAAGACGCATCAGTTTTCATTGCTGATGCGTCTGAATTCGATCGGTGTCATACCGGCATACTTTTTAAATACCTTACTAAAGTAGGCCGAATCCGGGATCCCGATCTGACAGCAGATATCCTGAATATTATGGTTACTGTTCTTTAAAAGAATTTTCGCTTTTTCCATTCGAAGCTCTAACAGATAGGTATTAATATTCCTGCCAGTCTCTTTTTTGAAGAGATGGGAGATATAGCTGCGGTTCATATGAACATGGTTTGCAAGCTCATCGAGTGTAATGGAGTCTGCATACCGTTCTTCCATATACTGCATGATCAGAAATACAGCCTCACTGTATTTCTTCTGTTTGCCGATCAATACCCGGAGGATTTCTTCCGCCTGCGTCAAAACCTTTGTTTCAAGCTGGCCAATATCGGTGCAGTGTGTCACTTCAATGATCTTATCGATCGAAAACACTCTTCTGTCCGCATCCTCCAGATGACTCCAGTACAGATTCAGTAAGGTATTTAGAAACAGCCTTCTGATGCAGGATACATCCGGCTCCGTTTTCCCCGCATAATCGAATATCGCTTCCATTTCCTCGACTATGCTGCTCCAGGCCCGGCTGTTGATCAGAAGCTCCAGTTTTTCAAACTTCGCTTCCAGTCCAGCCTCTATATGACTGATCCGGTTCTTCATCGTTTCATAATTCAGTCCGCCCATGTGCCTGTAAAACAGCTGATAGGTCAGAACCTCCTGTGAATGCTGATATAATGCCTCCAGTTCTTCCACCGTTTTACCGGTGTCTGAGCTGCTGACATACATATTGCTGCCGCCGAAGGAGGCGATCGTCTCATATATTTTTTCCGTAAGCTTCTGAGGGTTGTCATGATTCATTTCCGTAAGTACAAGGATCTCCCGCTCATTCTTTGGCAGCCAGTAGATCACCCTCTTCTCCTCCTGAAAGGCAAATGGCAGAATCTCCTTAAGCTGTTCCTGATTCGATATCCGATCGGTATCGCGGAAGATGATCACTGCATACCTCCCTTTTATCTCACAGCAGGTATTCCAGACCTGTTTTAAGATATCCCTGGAAATATAGTCCGGTTCTTTAAAGCACTGCAGCAGAACCTTTTCCATCTCCCGGGCGGGAGATGATTGTTTGGTCTCCGCCGCCCCCTGATTCCTGATCCGTTCCTTCGCGGTCTGCAGGCAGGCTTCCAGTTCATCCTTCGTAATCTCAGACTTTAAGAGAAACTCACTCACCCCCAGCTTCAGGCAGTCCCTTGCATAAGAAAAGTCATCATACGCGCTCAGGACAACCGTATAAGGCAGGACATGATTCTGATTCAGCTTCTTCAGCAGCTCCATCCCGTCCATGATCGGCATACGTATATCGGTAAACAGCACATCGACCTGATGGTTCAGGCAGCAATTCAGTACCTGCATTCCATTGATACAGGCTTCGATCACATGATGCTCCGGCGACAGCGCTTCGATATTCTTTTTCATCCATTTTAAGATGATCTCTTCGTCATCTGCAATTACGATATTCAACTGTTTGCCCCCTCCATATTAATGACAGGTATCTTCATCCGGAAGGTAACGCCGCCCGATGAATTCACCTCTACACTCAGTCCATATTGATTGCCGAAATTCCGTAAAATTCTCATTTGAATATTGGAAAGCCCGATTCCGTTCAGCTGATCTCTGGCCTTCACGGTCTGCTGATTATGTATGCTGTTATTTATCTTTTCCAGGTCTACCCCCACACCGTCGTCTTCCACCTCGATTACGACATTTTCCTTTATCCGGTATGCGCATATGACGATATGGCCCATGCCGTCTTTCATGTTAAAGCCGTGAGAGATGCTGTTTTCGACCAACGGCTGGATGACGTTCTTCAGAATCCCCAATTCCACTACGTCTTCCGCCGCGAGTATTTTCCATTGAAATTTATCGCGATAGCGGAGCTTCATTAATTCCAGATAATCCTCCGCCATGGCCAGTTCTTCCTTGATCGGAATGATCTTCTGGGAATTCACAAAGGATTTTCTCAGCAATTTAGAAAAGGCAAGCAGTGCTCTGTCTGCCTCATTATATTCCTCCATCTGAATCATAAACCGGATGGTCACCAGCGTATTATAAAAGAAATGCGGATTAATCTGTGCCTGCAAAGCCTGGATCTCCAGGGCATGCTTTTCTTCCTCTTCTATCTCCAGCTGCTTCATCAGATTTTCAATGTGATCCAGCATATAATTAAAATTGTGACAGATTTCATGAAACTCTATTTCATAGTCATCCTGGATTCTTGTCTTTAAGTCCCCATTCGTCACCTCCAGGATGTTTTTATTTAATTTCTCCATTCTCCGGGAGATAAAACTGCAGTTATAAAAGACTATGACGATGAGCACAAGAAACATCGCGGTTCCCAGGACGAGGAACAGGATTACATAAAAGGAAGTCCAGCCATGGCGGTATGGTTCATAGGAAATCAGCTTCCAGCCCAAACCATCAATACTGGCAAACCGTATATGGCTGTATTGGTTCATCACATTTCCCAGAAAAAAGCCCTTCGTATAATTTGCTATCTGACTATAGTACGAATTGTCCTCCACCTCATATCCATACATTCTGGGATCGGAAGAAAATATTATTTTTCTGTACTGATCGATGACGATGGTATTCTCATCGGAATCCTCCTCGCCCAGTATGACGTTCCCCCAGATGTCCTGGGATATGGCCACTATCATAATGCCGACATCTCTTCCGCTGTTTAAATTCCGCAGTTTCTGAACCGCAAACAGCTTGTCCTCCTGAAACAGCTTCTGCAGGACAGGGCTCCTGTACTTTGGAAGGAAATAGATGGAATCATCCTTTTCCATCGCCTCCTGATACCAGCTTTCCTCGTCCAGCATATCCAGTGTGACTGCATCCTGCATCAAGTTTAAAGAGGACTGATAAAAATTCATATCATTTTTACAGAGCAGCATCACCTGATACTGCCTGTCCGGAAATAATTCCGTCAGCTCCAGCATTTTACTCTGTATGCTGTCCTGTGCACTGATATATTCATAGCCCGTCAGCCTGTTCCTCTTCGAGATCAGACGGTTAATCTCAGGATCCAGATACATGCCTACCGATATTTTTATGATCTCTGTATTCCTGTTCGCAATATTGCTGCATTTTTCTTCCAGAAGGTCCAGCTTGCTGTAGTTCAGTTTGTAATTGCCGTCTTCAAATATATAGCTCATTAAAATACAGAATAAGATGAACAGCGGAAAAACAACGATCAAGTCTAAAAAAATGACCTTTTTTCTTATACTGTCAAAGTGCAGTAATTGTTTCATAATTTTTAGACCCCTTCTTCCGAAATATATGATATGATAGAAACAGAAAAAATACGAATCCCCTTCTGTGTCCCTGTGTAAAACAATATAATTATACAGGATTTCATGGGGAAATGGTAGTATGTGTTAAGTCTTTGCCGGAAAAAGGAGGGTCCCAATGGCAGAAAAACAGGATGTTTCCGATTTATACAAAAAGAATGCGGAAAAGGCAGAAAAGGATAAGCGGCTCCGCGACGCTGTCTCCATCTTTTTTATCCTTTTCGGAAGTGTCATCGTAGCGGTGAATTTAAACACCTTCGTCGAACAGGGGAAGCTGGTCCCGGGCGGTTTCTCCGGACTCGCCAAGCTGATTCAGAGGGTGGGGCTGGCCTTTTTTGACGTGAAGATCTCCTTCACCTTCTTAAACGTGGTTTTCAACGCCATCCCGGCTGTATTTGCCTACCGCATTGTCGGGAAAAAGTTTACGATTCTGTCCTGTGTGAGCCTCCTGACCGTGTCGATCCTGGTCGACCAGCTGCCTGTCATCCCCATCACCGGAGACCTTCTTCTCATCTCCGTATTCGGCGGAATCATCAACGGCCTGGGCATGAGCCTCATCCTGAACAACCGGGCCAGCGGAGGCGGAACGGATTTTATCGCCATGTCCCTCTCCACCAAATATAAGATATCCACCTTCAACTATATGCTGCTGTTCAGCGCTGTTATCATCCTCATTTCCGGAGCCATCTTCGGCATGGATATCGCACTGTACTCCATCATCTACCAGTTCTGCAACACGCAGGTGATCAACACGCTTTATAAGAAATACAAGAAAAAGACGCTGCTCATCGTCACAGACAATCCGGCCGCCGTGTCTGCGGATTTGATGGAGCTGACCAACCACAGCAGCACCATCTTAAAGGGCTTCGGTTCCTACTCGGCCAACAAAAAGTATCTTCTCTACACCGTCCTCTCCGACGGCGACGTGAAAAAGATGAAGAAACGCATCCGTGAGCAGTACCCCGATACCTTTGTCAATGTCATAAACTCCAGCGACGTTGTGGGAAATTTCTACATACAGCCGCTGGAATAGAGAACAAAACAGTTGACAATGCATTTTTGTTTTGTTATAATCGCGCTATAAAGAAACAAGGAATGTTACTGTGAAAACAGGCTTAACCAAGATCTTTAGAAGCACACGTATGTGCTTTTAAGATTTTGGTTAAGCCTGTTTTTGTTTTCAGAAAAGGAGGAAAGCATGGGATTATTTAAAAGCTGGAAGAAACAGGAGGTACAGGAGAAGGCGGCGTTCAGCCCGGTAAGCGGTGAACTCGTACCATTGGAGACAGTCAGCGATGCGGTGTTTGCGGAAAAATCGCTGGGGGATGGAGTGGCGGTCATTCCGACAGACGGCAGTCTGTATGCACCGGCAGACGGAACAATCGTGGCACTCTTTCCAACCGGCCACGCGCTGGGGATTAAGACGAAGGACGGGGTCGAGCTGCTGATCCATATCGGAATCGACACGGTAGCCTTAAACGGAAAGGGATTTACAGTTCATGTGAAGCAGGATGATACGGTTAAGAAGGGGCAGCTGCTGGTAAACTTTGATATTGAAGTACTGAAAGGGGCAGGCTATGATACGGTAACAATGATGCTGGTATCAAACGGCGAACAGTTTGGAGAGGTTCATAAGGCGCCGCCGGGAACCGTGACGGCGGGAGAGAAAATTCTGTGGCTGTAACCGTGTCTTTTTGTTGGAGAGGGAGAGTGAGACGTCATGGAAATCAAGAGAATTTATAACAATAATGTTGTGGTGGCAGTGAACGGGGCCGACGGGCCTGAGATGATTGCCATAGGAAAAGGGCTGGCCTTTCAGAAGAAGCCCGGGGATTCCATTGAACAGGAAAAGGTGGAAAAGATCTTTACCCTGGAGGACTCCGGAGTGATGACAAGGCTGGAAAAGCTGGTCAAGGACATCCCTTCCGTCTATTTATCCATATCGGAGGAAGTGGTTGAGATGATCCGCCGCGACTCCGATTTGAAAATCAGCGAGGATCTGTATATTACGCTGACCGATCATATCAGCATGTCGCTGGAACGGGAAAAGAATCACGTGATCTGCGAAAATCCGCTGCTTCTGGAGATACGGCAGTTCTATAAAGAGGAGTTCATGCTGGCCAGGAAGGCCGGAGAGATCATCTGGAAGAAGATGGGGATTCGGATCTCGGAGGAGGAGATGGGCTTTATTGCCCTTCACATCGTCAACGCCTCCATGGATCAGAGGGCCAGCTGCACGATTCAGAGTATCCAAATGGTGCGCGATATCCTTCAAATCGTATCGGAATATTTCGATGTGAATCTGGACGAAACCTCCATTCCGTACGACCGTTTTGTCCGCCATCTGCAGTTTTTCGCCAGGCGGGTGCTGGGAGAAGGCAGCGTCCAGTCTGCGGATGAATTTCTCTTCACACTCGGCAGAAGCCAGTATCCGGTGGCGTATGGCTGTGCGGAGAAAATCGGTGACTACGTGAAAAAGACGTACCACAAGGATATGACAAATGCGGAAAAGGGATTCCTCGTTTATCACATTATCAACACACTATCAGTCCATTAGAAAGGGGTTGCGCGCTCTGCGCGCAGAAAATGAATATGAAAGAAAAAATGAAAAGTGCGCTGGAACGGTTTTCCAAGGCCATTGTCCAGCCACTCATGTATTTATCGGTTGCCGGTACGGTGCTGATTCTCGGAATTCTCCTGACAAACGGTTCAATCACAGCGAAGATTCCTTTTTTACAGGCAGCGCCGTTTCAGCTGGTGGGAAAGCTGATTTATAATTGTCTGATGTTTTTGATCAACAATTTGAGCGTAATATTCTGTGTCGGTATCGCGGGAGCACTGGCGAAAAAGAACAAGGGCCATGCGTCGCTGATCGCCCTGATGTCCTATTTTCTGTTCTTAAATGCCAATAACATCACGCTGTCTTTTATCGGCAGGCTGGCAGAGATGGGGCCGCTGGGATTATACGGTACGGGGCAGTCTACCGTTCTGGGCATCCAGGTGCTGGATATGGGTGTATTCAGCGGCATCACATTGGGCTGCCTGACAGGATATGTATTTAATAAGTACGGAGAGAAACAGTTTAAGGGGTATTTCTCCATGTTCTCTGGGGTAAGATTTCCATTTTTCCTTCTGATCCTTCTTTCCCTGTTTCTGGGCTTCGGCGCGTCCTACGTATGGCCGGTGGTTCAGCGGGGGATCTCGGCTCTGACCGATTTAATCAAGAGCAGCGGCAATGTGGGACTTTACATATACGGCCTGCTTAACAAGCTTCTGGTGCCTACGGGACTTCACCATCTTGTGTACGCACCGTTCCAGTTTACCGATGTGGGCGGAACCCTGGTGCTTGGAGACCAGATCATCTCCGGCGCTTATCCGATCCGTGTGGCGGAGATGAACATGCCGGGAGTACCATTTTCACCGTCCACCTATTATAACAGCTACACATTTAATAATCTATTCCCGTATATCGGAATCGGCCTGGCCTTTATCACGACCGCGAGAAAGGAAAACCGGGAGAATACAAAAGCAGTCATGTTCCCGCTTATGCTGGCGGCCATTTTATCGGCAATTACAGAACCGATGGATTTCCTGTTCGTCTTTGCAGCGCCCCTGCTCTTTGTCGTTCACTCCCTGATCAGCGGCGGCATGCTGGTGCTGTTAAAGGTCCTCAGCATTCCGGCCTCCACCAGCGGCGGCATCGTCAACATTATGATCTCCAATCTGGCCCTGGGTGTGGAGAAGACCAACTGGCCGCTGCTTCTTCTTCTGGGAGCGGTGACCGCAGTCGGATACTATTTCCTTTTCGTTTTTCTGATTAAGAAACTGAACCTTAAGACGCCGGGAAGAGAGCTTATAGCAGAGGACGCGGGCAGCGGCGATTCGGCGGCCAGCGGCGATTCGGCAGGCAGCGGCGATGCGGCGGCCAGCCAGTCAAAGGATGAACCCATTCGGACGTTAATAGAAGGACTTGGCGGCAAGGCGAATATCGAGTCGCTGGACAATTGTTTTACACGCCTGCGGGTGGTGGTAAAGGATGGCAGCTTAATCAGGGATGACCTGATCAATACCATGAAAAACAGCGGAATCAAGAAAAACGGCACTGATATACAAATCGTATTCGGTATGCAGGTACCGGCTGTAAAAAGCCAGGTGGAGGATATGCTGGAGCGCATGTAGAATACAGAACATTCATGGAGCGGCATGGCCGCAGAAAGAGAGGAAATAATATGATAATCACAATTGTAGGCGGAGGCAGCACCTTTACACCGGGAATCGTAAAATCCATTGCTTTAAGACAGAAGGAACTGGAGGTAGAGGAAGTACGGCTGTTTGATATTGATGAAGAGCGCCAGTATAAGGTGAGTCTGGTGGTAGACTGGATCTTAAAGGATATGAAATCTCCGATTCGCCTGACGGTAACGACGGACAAAAAGACGGCGTACGAGAATTCCAGCTTTATCTTTGCCCAGATGCGCGTAGGGAAATACGCCATGAGAGAAAAGGATGAGAAGATCCCGCTGCGTCACGGCTGTGTGGGACAGGAGACCTGTGGCTGCGGCGGACTGGCCTACGGCCTGCGCACGCTGTTTCCCATGATTCAGGTGATTGATGACGTGGAGAAGTATGCGGCCCCCGACCATTGGATCTTAAACTACTCCAATCCGGCGGCTGTGGTATCGGAAGCGTGCCGGGCACTGCGCCCCCATGCAAGGATCATCAACATCTGTGATATGCCGATTGCAATCCTGGAGATGGTGGGTAGATGTTTAGATATTCCGAATTTTACAGACTTTGATGTCAATTATTTCGGGCTGAATCATTTCGGCTGGTTTACGGATATCACGTATCAGGGCAGAGATTTAAAGGCGGAAATTACCGAATACGTTATGAAGAACAAGACGCTTCTGCCGCCGGATGTGCTGGAGAAGCTTAAGGAACACGACCGCGTGGGAGAACGCCATTTAAACGCCTCCTGGATCCATACCTGGAATAATGTGTATAAGGTCCTGCAGTCGAATCCGGAGTATCTGCCCAATACGTATCTGCAGTACTATCTGCTGTCCAAGGATGTGGTGGAAGAATCCAATCCGGAGTATACGAGAGCCAATGAGGTAATGGACTCCAGAGAAAAGGATCTGTTTGAGGGAATTGACCACTATATCAAGACCGGAGAGGTGACTGCAAAGGCATTCTACCACGGCGCCCACGGCAACTACATCGCGGATCTCGCCATGGCTCTTAAAAATGACACAAAGAAGAAATTCATCGTGATTGTACAGAATAACGGGGCCATCGAGAATATCGCACCAGATGCCATGGTCGAGGTTCCTGCCTATATCGGTAAAAATGGTCCGGAGGTAATCTGTCAGGGGCCCATCGGCGACTACTATAAGGGACTGATGGAGCAGCAACTGGCATCGGAAAAGCTTCTGGTCGCCGGAGGCATCGAGGGCTCCTATGAAAAGGTATGGAAAGCCTTTTCCATGAATAAAACGGTGCCGTCGGCTACGGTGGCAAAAGCCATTCTGGATGAGATGATTGAGGCTAATAAGGAATTCTGGCCGGAGCTTCGGTAAGCTTTGATGTTTTGCGCTTGACATACCCAGTAAAATCCATTAGAATAAACGGAAGATGAGGGAGTAGTCAGCACGCCTCCCACGGGTCAGGGATGCGGCGTGCAGCAGGGTCAACATACTGATAGCGTCTGTCTATCTGGTCCTGCTTAACTTGCTTTTATGCAAAAAAGATGAGACTTATCTGCGGGTTTTTCGCTGCCTGCAGATAAGTCTTTTTTTGTTCCCCGCATCATATACTTATTATGCTTATACGCAGGAGGAATATCACATGTCATTAATTGAGCTGTTCATTATCGCGGTGGGCCTTTCTATGGACGCCTTCGCCGTTTCTATCTGTAAGGGACTCTCCATGCAGAGGATGAGCTGGAAAAACGCAGTCATCGTCGGACTTTATTTCGGCGGTTTCCAGGCGGGCATGCCGCTTTTCGGTTACATATTGGGATCTCAGTTTAAAGAGGCCATCACTTCCATCGACCACTGGATCGCATTTATCCTTCTGGGCATCATCGGATTCAACATGATCCGGGAGTCCCTGAATAAGGAGGAGGAATGCGTGGACTGCTCCGTGGCGCCAGGCAATATGATTCTGCTTGCCATCGCCACCAGCATCGATGCGCTGGCCGTCGGCGTCACCTTCGCCTTCCTGCAGGTACGCATCGTTCCGGCCGTCTCCTTCATCGGCTCCACCACCTTTGTCCTCTCCATCATCGGCGTCAAGGTCGGCAATGTCTTCGGCACCAGGTATAAGTCCAAAGCCGAGTTTGCAGGCGGGCTGATCCTGGTGATTATGGGGGTAAAAATACTGCTCGATCATACCTTGGGTATTTAGGCAAAATAAAAAACAGCAGGGCAGCACCGAAGAAACTGATAATTCCGGTTTGTAAAAAGGGATTATCAGTTTCTTCGGTGCTGCCCTGCTGTTTTTTATATGATCCATTTATCTTCCTAAAAAGCGTTCCGTATCACTCTCTGATCAGCATAATGGCTCCATATGGAGAAAGCCGGATCTTCTTGCTCTCCCTCTCTGCCCCATCGTTGGCAATCAGCGTTCTGAATTTCGTCAGGTCCTCATCCGGAAGCTTTAAATCTGCCGCCGCTATGGACTGGCTTCTGTCGGTAAAATTAGTCAGGACCAGCAGCGTATCACCGCCGTACGTCCTTTTGTAGGCAAATACTGCCTCATGATCCTCCAGTACCGGTTCGTACCCGCCTTCGCTGATGACGTCGTACTCTTTCCTCAAGCCGACCAGCTTCTGATAGTAGTAAAAAATGGAATCGCTGTCTTCCAGGCATTCTCCCGCATTGATTTCTTTATAGTTCCGGTTGACTTCGATCCAGGGCACGCCGTTTGTAAAGCCGGCATACTCCTGATCGCTCCACTGCATGGGAGTCCGGCTGTTGTCGCGGGACCGCTGGCGCAGCACCTCGTAAATCCGGGCTTCCTCCATTCCGCTTTCCTTCAGAATATCGAAATAATGCAGGCTTTCCACATCACGGTACTGATCGGTGGAGGTAAAACCGGCGTTAGTCATGCCCAGTTCCTCCCCCTGGTAGATATAGGGCGTTCCCCTCATGCCGTGGATGGCCGTCGCCAGCATCTTGGCCGACTGCTTCCGGTATCTCGCTTCGTCCCCGAACCGTGATACCGCCCTCGGCTGGTCGTGGTTGCACCAGAACACGGCGTTCCATCCGCTGCCCTCGGCCATACCGGTCTGCCAGGTGTGAAAAATCTTTTTCAGGCCCATGAAATCATAGGGCATCAGAGACCATTTGTCCCCATTTTTATAGTCTACCTTCAGATGGTGGAAATTAAAGCACATCTTCAGCTGCTGTTCCTGCGGGTTGGTATACTGGATACAGTGATAGATTGTGGTGGAGGACATCTCACCCACAGTGATGATATCGTCCTCGTACAGGCCGGTCTCCTTCACCATCTCTTTTAAATACTCATGCACCCGGGGGCCGTCAGTATAGAATCTGCGGCCGTCTCCCTCGTCGTCATCCTCAAAGTACGCGGGCTTGGAGATCAGATTGATGACATCGAAACGAAAACCACGGATTCCCTTCTTCTTCCAGAAGAGAAGAACCCTGCGGATCTCTTCCCGCACCTTCGGATTCTCCCAGTTTAAGTCCGCCTGCGTCCGGTCAAACAGATGAAGGTAATACTGCCCCAGCTCCTCCACGTACTCCCAGGCACTGCCGCCGAACTTGGACTGCCAGTTGGTGGGGAGAAACCCCTTTTTTCCTTTCCGGAAAATATAGTAGTCCTGGTACTCCTTCTCTCCCTTAAGCGCCCGGGCAAACCACTCGTGCTGGGTCGAGGTATGGTTGAACACCATGTCAAACATCAGTCCCATGCCCCGGTCAGCCGCCTCTTTAATGAGGCGGTCCAGGTCTTCCATGGTGCCGAACAGCGGGTCAATGTGGTAATAGTCCGCAATATCGTATCCATTGTCATTCTGCGGCGAGACGAAGAAGGGCGTAAGCCACAGATAATCGACTCCCAGTTTCTTTAAGTAGTCCAGCTTCTCCGTGACTCCGTTTAAGTCACCGACGCCATTACCAGTCGTGTCCCGGAAGGACTTTGGATAGATCTGATATACACACGATTTCCTGAAGTCTTTCATATTCTCCTCCACTTATTTACCGAACGTCTTTTTTCTTACCGACTACTACCGTCAGAACAAATGGTACCACCATGGTAATCAGCATGCAGACAGCAAATCTTCCCATATACTGCGGCTGAATGGACAGGATTCCGGGAATTCCGCCTACGCCGATGGAATTCGCCATAACGTTACTTCCCACGGATACGGTGGCCGCAATCGCGGAACCGATCATGGCGGAGATAAATGGAAATCCCCTCTTTAAGTTGACACCGAAGATCGCCGGCTCCGTGACACCCAGATAACAGGAAATACATGCCGGAATGGATATCTGCTTCGCCTCTTCGTTATGCTTCTGTAAATAGATCATGCCGAGTACTGCAGATCCCTGTGCAATGTTGGATAAAGCGATCATCGGCCACAGCATGGTGCCTCCAAACTCCGCCATCAGCTGCAAATCGATGGCATTGGTCATATGGTGAAGACCGGTGATTACGAGCGGTGCGTAGATAAAACCGAATACGGTAGCGAATAACCAGCGGAAGCTTGAGGTAAGCCCTGCGTAAACCACCTTTGAGACCCAGGAACCCACGGCCTAGCCCACAGGGCCCAGAACCGCGTGAGCCGCGATCACGGCCAGCACCAGTGATAAGAACGGCACCACGATCATGGAAATCGCCTGGGGCGTAATCTTCTTAAAGAACTTCTCTAAATAAACCAGCACGAATCCAGCCAGAATTGCCGGAATCACCTGTGCCTGATAGCCGACCATCTGCATGGTGAAAAATCCAAAATTCCATACCGGAACTTCCACGCCGGGAGCCATGGCATAGGCGTTTAACAGCTGCGGGGACACCAATGTCAGACCGAGTACAATACCCAGAATCTGAGTCGTGCCCATCTTCTTCGTCACCGACCACGTGATGCCTACCGGCAGGAAATGGAATATCGCCTCACCGATCAGCCACAGGAAGCTGTGTACTCCCGCCCAGAACTGAGACACCTCGATCAGAGTCTCTGTCCCGCCGTTCATAAACTGAATCTCACCGATGATGTTCCGGAATCCCAGAATCAGACCACCGACGATGATAGCCGGAATCAGAGGTGCGAATATCTCTGCGATATTGGCTACCGCCTTCTGAACCGGATTCATGTTCCCTTTCGCTTCCTGCTTCACTTCCTCCTTGGAAACTCCTTCAATCCCGGATACGGAGGTAAACTCATTGTAAAACACCGAAACATCATTACCAATAATCACCTGGAACTGTCCCGCCTGTGTAAACGTCCCCTTTACACTCTTCAGCGCTTCGATCTTCGCCACATCGGCTTTCTCAGGATCGGCCAGAACAAAACGCATCCTGGTCATACAGTGTGTGACTGCCGAGATATTCTGTTTTCCGCCGACATATTCCAGAAGCTTCTTTGCGTCATCCGAATACTTCCCCATAACCATTCTCCTTTTCATACACGTTTTTTATTTTTCTCTTCTTGTATGTTTATCTTGTGAATTCAATATAACATATACGTATATGCTTGTCAACATGTTTGGAAAAATAAATAAAAAAATCCACCGGCAGATAGTGGTTTGGCGAATGCTGCGCCAAAGAGCTTGAGGAGAGCAGGAAGGGGACGGAGGCTGACGAACAAACGGTTTCTTGTTTCCTCGGTGGCAGGAAGTAAAGCGGGAAGGCAGGAAAAAGGGGCAGATCGTGCAAACTACGGAGAACTCCTGAAGGACTTCTCCTCCGTGTCCACTTGAAATCTGGCTTTGAGGCCAGATTTCACCACCCCTTTTTCCTGCCTTCCCGCTTAACTTCCTGCGAACCTCGGAAAAGGAAACCGTTTGTTCGTCAGCCTCCGTCCCCTTCCTGCTCTCCTCAAACTCTTTGGCTGTATATTGGCTCTGTAAGAAGAAAGACCATAACATAACGTATGGCCAATTATATCTTTCCCCCCTTGTGGGGCCAGTACTCAGCGGACTTTTTCACAGTCTGGCCGGAAAAGGGAGAGTGGGCGGCAGGGAGGGAAAGGTGAATGATGCAGAGGTCGGTGGGACTTAGGGCGAACAGCCGTCGGAGCAGGGGCAAAATCGCGTTTTCAGGACGCGATTTTGCGGGCACTGAGAGCGAACGCATCAGGCGTTCGGTCGAATTGCCCGGGACCCCTGCGGAGGGGGCTGTTCGCCCTTAGTCCCACCCCCTCGGAATCCCTGAACCTTTCTCTTCCTGCCGCCCGCTCTCCCTTTTCCTCGATCCCCTATGCAGAAGTCCGCGTATCTTCCACCACATAACATTATTTACAGCTTTCGCCTCGCAAAGTCCACAAACTTAAACTTATCCGGGCGGTGGCGGGACTCCGTAAACTGGAACAGCGTGGAATCTTCCAGATACGTATAGCTCTTCACCACAACGATCATATCGTAGTTCTTCATATCCAGAAGGTGGCGGTCCTCATCTCCCGCCATCTGTACCGTAATCTCCTTCATGGCGAAACCGATCTTTAAGCCCACCTCCTGCTCCAGATACTCATAGACGGAATCCTGGGCCGCCCGAAGCGGAAGATTATCCACCACCTTCCTGGAGAAATAATCCTTATCGATAATGATCTTTTCCCCCTCTATCTCCCTGACCCGCTCCAGAACAAACGCCTCGTCCTCGGGGCCGATCTGCAGGGCCTCCATCAGCTTCGGGTCATTCTTGACGATCTCTAAATTTTCCACGTACGTTTTTGGCCTCGAATCGGAGAAACGGTATATCTCCTTAAAGCTGGCGATCTCCGACACTGGGAAGTTAAATTTATTCTTGTCCAGAACGACCGCAGGCTTTCCCTTCGCCTTTCTGATAAATCCGTCCTGTACCAGCAGATCCAGCGCCTTCCTGACCGTATCGCGGGACGCGCCGTACAATTCCATCAAATCGCCTTCGGAAGGAAGCTTGTCCCCTGCCTTGTATTCCCGCTTTTCAATCTGAGCCTGCAGCTGGTTGTAAAGATGTTTGTATTTACTCTCCATAATTAACCTCACTTTATTCGAATCAAGAATCCACAGCGAACCAAAACCATATAACTCCTGTATGTATTTTAACATATACGTACAGCTTAGTCAACGCAAAATAAAGATACAAAACAGTACTCTCCCGCGTGATGACAGAAAAAAAGGTTCGTTGTTAAAACGAACCTCCATCCGAAATGACCACGTCAGAAGCGTCGATGGCTCCCTCTCCGCCTCCGTCACCACCCATGGAACCCATACCGTCTCCGATCCCACCGGCTCCCGGAATCTCCTGCGCCGCCCGCTCCTCTTCCCAGCTCCGGTGCTTACCCGTCCCCAGAATATAGCAGGTGTCTGCAAGGCCTTCCCGTACAAGACTGTAATCGGCCCCATACCGGGCGGCCCTTCTCTTCTTCATCTCCAGCCTGATCTGCAGAACCTTCTTTTCCTTTCGTGCCTTCTCCGCATGCTTCTTTTGAAGCTTCAGGCTGCTTTCCCGGTCCAGCCGCCGGATCTTTCTGCTTCCTCTTGCCAGAAGCTTCTGGAGAGAGCGGATCGCCCTGTCGGCCTTCGTCCTCTCCTCCTCGTCTCCGAAGCAGGCTGCCAGCCTTAGATTTCCGATGCTCCGGTGAACGTCTCCCAGCACCTTCTGTACCTGGCCCTTTGTCCCCGCTCTGGCAAGGCTCCCATAATGACCGCTGGTCGCATAGGAACTTACTGAGGCCTTTTTTACATTTATTTCTGATTCCAGCTTCTGCTTTTCCCGACTGCCCGGAAAGCCGGTAAGGCCTGATGTGCCATCTTTCTGACCGGACTTCTGCTTTCCTGCTGCCGGCGCTGCCCACGTCTTTTTACCGGCTGCGTCTAAACACGCGCCCTCGCTCGCGTTGGCGCTTCCGCCCATCGCCAGTCCGCGCACCGTCTCCTTAAGAACAGCCTTACATCGTTCATATTCTCCGGCATCCCGCCCCATCCGCTTCAGGAAATCCGTGGTGACGACCAGAAAACGCCCTTTTCCCAGCGAAGCCGCCAACTGTTTTAAGTCGCGGACCTCCTCCCGGTCCCGGATCAGAATCGTCACACCCGGATAATCTTTTTCCAGAACACGCAGATAGTCAAGCACCGCTTCTTCCGAAACCGGCCCTCTGTCCTCGGCCCCAAACGCCACCGTGTCAGAAGTTCCGGCCCGGACTGCCTCTTTCGCCGCGTTTCCGCCGTACGTGATGCTCTTACCGCCTCTTACCTCAGCCGCGCCCTGACTTCCCATAGGATACGGCAGTCCATTTTCCGTTTCCGGAATCCCCGTTTTACCGGTTCCCGGCCGCCAGGTGATCCGGCTGGCCGCCCCCATTTTCACACCCTCCACCTCCAGCTCCCTTCCGGCGGCTGAAACCGCCCAAATGCTGTGTCTGTCTGAGAAAATAGTATCACATCAGGGTGGTAAAATCAATGTTGATAAATCTGCATCGTTTATAGAGCAAAGAGTCCGGCTTGCCAGACTCGCACGCCCGAGTGCGGTCGCTTCAGCGGCCATATTTCTTTAGCGCGCAGTACGCAGGCCCCGGAAAAGCAACATACAGAAGACTGCCTGCACCGGTATTTCACCGACGGCAGGCAGTCTTCTGTATGTTGTTTCTCACATCTTCATCTACACTCTGACCTTAATCACAATCTTCTTCACATAGCATGCCTCTTTTGCCTGGCATCTCGGCTTATGTGCGTCCTCCGGAGCCACAACGATGCAGTCTCCCGCCTTTAACAGGACCGTGCCCGCTTCCTCGGGTTCGCAGAAAAACACGATGTCATTCGTCTCATCATAAGGAGCCTCTTCCGTCAGATTCTCACGTTTCGCATAGCCGAACTGTTCCTCGCCTTCCACCACATACTGGATATCGAAATATCGGTTGTGCGCTTCGAACTTACACGTATCCGCCTTCAGAGAAGTGTATTCCTGAACGCTGGCGTAAATGTCATCGCCGTCAATATCCACTCTTCCAACGGCCAGCGCCTTCAGATCTGTAGTCCGTAAAAATTCATAGCCCCTGCGGAATTTCTCAGTCAGATAGTCGTATTTCTCCACTACCTTCAAATTACTTGTCAGCATGTCTCTTCCTCAACTTTCCCGCCGTTCTCTCCGGCGATTTCCATGATTTCCTCAAAAAGAGCCGTAGCCGCTGCCCCATGATATCCATACATCAGAAGAACATCGAGCACGTAGGGAGAAAACGGAAGCTTAAGCAGTTCCTCTGCAAACGCCATACCGGCCATCTCGCCGAGACAGACGAGACGGGACTTATTGGAAAATGGTTTCCGCCACAGCTCCACTCTCTCCGTCTTCGTATAGATGGTATTCTCCTTCTTGAACTCCACCGCATGGAATATCTCATGGGCCAGAAGTATATCGAAAATCTTCACATTTCCCAGGAGATCCGCGAGGCCTTCCGAGGCCGCCAGTGCTTCCGCCTTTTCGACCGCGTCCATAAAAATGGTCACCTCGTCCGGTTCCACATACTGTGCAAAGGTAACCTGGCCGCCGCCCACAGGTGTATCGGGAGCCGTCACATGCAGCTTCATGGAGGCCGCTGCGGATTTTGCCAGACTGTCCGGCACTTCCAATACGGCTTCTGCCGCTGCCAGCGCCGCTTCTTCTCTCCCGCAGGCTTCCGCCTTTCTCTGGTACTGGAGCTTCTGCTCCCGGTCAAATTTGCCCTCCAGCGGCTCTCTCGACCAGGCGTAAAGCCCCCAGGCTTCCCGGTCCAGTGAGAGAAGGCGTTCCATCATCGGACGGAGCGGAAGCACCTTCCCCGTATCTCCCAGACCCAGATCAGGCATTTCAGCCTTTCCGAACAGACTGTCCGCCAAACGTTTTGCACCATTTAAAGCCACAGCGCACTCCCCTTTCTTCTATATAAATAATATCAGAGACCAGTACTGCATTGCATAAGTTCCAGTGAATGCAGTACTGACTCACCGGACTCTGCGCCGGAGTGTACTCCTGGCGGGAGGCATTTCCTGTAACAGGAGCACTTACCTGTACCGGAAACAGCTCTTTCTCTTCTATTCTACAACTGATTCTTCGCGCCGACAATAATAATATCATCGGAAGAGTCGATCATCTGCATTTCCACATCCATCAACATCAGAATCTGTTCCAGTTCTCCGGATCCGTTAAAGTCCATGACCCGCGCGCCGACACAGAGATAGTAATCCGGCCGCAGAATGGCATCCGCCTTGAATATGGCCAGCTCTTCCCACATCTTCGATACAATGCTCCGATATGAGGACGCCTTTGCCAGAACGACTTCCCCGTCTGTTCTCTGGACCTTGATAAATCCTTTCTTATCCAGAATGCGGAGCGGATTTCTGCCCTTTCCTTCCATATTATAAACGTAGAAGCTGGCCGTCTGGCCGACGAGCCGGACATCGGCAGAATTGGCCCGCAAGTCTTCCGCCGCCAGAGTCCGCGCCTCTTCCTCCGTGCACTCTTTTAATAAGTCGGTAGTCTTCACCTCCGTGGAGCCCAGCGCAATGGCGGTAAGCTTGGAAGTCTGAGGGTCGATTTCGATGTGGACCTCCACGGAATCCGGCGCCGCACCGCTCTCCACCGCCTTGTCTACAGCTTCGCGCTTGATGCTTCTGATGTCCTCCGGTGTCGGACTGGGAACCACGCGTTCTACCACATCCCGAACCATGGCCAGCGCTACGCCGATCGAGGAAATGACTTCCGCATTTTCCGGAACGCTGTACTTGATATTCATTTTATCCGCACAGAATCCGATCAGTGACGTCGCGCCGCCGCCTACTCCTACCAGAGAAATCTGGTCGTGCTCCAAATGGTATTTCGCCGCCAGATCCAGGATGATCGGTTCAATCTTCTCGTACGCCCTGGTAAGAATCTGTCTCGCCACATCTTCCACCGTAACACCTAAGTAATCCGCGATCGGCTGCATCGCCTTTCTGGCTGCGTTTACATTTCCATGGGAGAAATCCTTCTCCGTCACCAGCCCCAGTACGTTAGCCGCGCAGCTGTTGGTGATCGTCACCCGTTTGCCGCTCTTTAAGCGGATCGCCACATAGTCATCCGGGTCCCCCTCCTTGGGAGAGAAAAATTCCAGCTTCGGCTCCACGATCTCATCCTCGTCGGTAAATACCGCGTAATCCAGCCCCGCAATATGAGCGGAACGCGGTCCCACATCGTGAACCCCGGTCTTGTTCACACGGATCATGCTGCCCCCGGCCACACCGAGCACGCGCACATCCAGAGAACTGATATAGGTTCTGTGTCCGCCGACGATGGAGTAATCGATGGCGGGACGCCCGTTCTTAATGACACCGATATTGGTCGTCGTACCGCCCACTTCAAAATACACTCCGTTGGAGGCGCGCAAGTACATAAGCGATCCCATGACGCTGGCGGCAGGTCCCGACAGCATGGTCAGAACCGGGCGCTTCTTCATCTCATTGATTTCCATAACGCCGCCGTCTCCGCGCATGATCATCAGCGGAACCTCCACGCCGGCCTCACGGACGCTGCTCTCGGTGCTGTTGGCAGTGTTTAGCATTTTCGGCAGAATACTGGCGTTGATTGCGGCCGTTCTCGTTCTCCTCGTCAGTCCGTAAAGCTTCGTGATGTCGGAGGCCAGTGTCGTCTCAAATCCCATCTCGTCATGGGCAATCTCATAGACGAACTGCTCTCCCGCGATGTCATCCACGCCGTAGGCATCCGACGCAACCATAACCTGGGCGCCTTCCGCTTTTAATTCCTCCACAGCCTTTCTCACGGTATCCTCATCCACTTCGTCATCCTTTAAATACCGGTTTTTGATAACAATCTTTCTGCCGGATCCTAAATCGATATCCTTCAGCTTCGTCTGAGCACGGGAGAGAACGCCCTCCATGCCCTTCGGCCCCATGCCGACCACTCCGACAGTCGCCACATCGCCCTCAATCAGAGCGTTGGTAGCCTGGGTGGTGCTGTGTGCCACGAAAATCACGTCCTCCGGAGCGATATCATTTTCCCTTAAGCAGTTCTGAAACGCGGCTACAACACCGGCCGCCACACCACTCACATCGTCATGCGTCGTCTTAACGGAAGATTTTCCGATAATCTCATGTGTCGCATTGTCAATGGCTACCGCCTTTGTATGGGTTCCGCCTACGTCAATGCCCATTCTCACTAATCTTTTTCCCATGATAGTTTACTCCTTTTCGTCAACCAAACATCACAAATGTGACAATCTGTAAGATCACGCAGATGATCCAGCCGCATACGACGCTCATCTTTAAGAAATCCCTGGTAGAAACCTTGGCATAGCTGATTCCCCATACGATCCAGGACTGCGTGATACAGCAGGAAACGTTCATGACCGTCGTAGATGCAATCATGAGAGGTGCCAGAAATGCGGTGGAAAATCCGATTCCCTTTAAAATTCCCAGTGTGGCCGCGCCGCATCCGTATAAGGTAAACGGTCCGCGAAACAGCCCGAGCGGTGCCAGAGCACAGAAAATAATGGTGATAAACAGGGTGCTGTGAGGAATTACATTGCCCAGCAGCGCGTTAAAATACGGGATACACAGTTCGGCCGCCTTGTTAAACATGGGTACCATGAGCAGGAAGCCCACCAGCGGAGCGGTATCGACAACTCCGTCGAAAAAGTCTTTATTAAAGGTACGGCAGGCCGTACGGAAATTCTTAAGCTTCCCGCAGACAAAGAGCGCATAGAAACCGCCGATCAGGAAGCCCATAATGATCGGAACCTTGAACACGATCAGCAGGAACACCGGAATAAACGGGGTAAGAAGGGATTTGCCCGGGGCGAAATCCATTTTCTGTCTGATTGGCCGTCTGGCCGCCCAGGAGTGAACCGTCTTTTTCTTTCTCATGCAGAACAGCACAAGGCAGATGGTGAAAATCAGCTGAACCGCCAGGGCAATTCCGCCCCAACGAACATACTCTTCGTAAGGATAGGTGGTTCTCCCCTCCGCGTCGAGGAAAAATGCGGTATACTGTCCAAACAGGACCGGATTTAAAAACATGCCGGCTCCGATGCTCAGCATAAAGGATACCACCGACAGCACCTTCGGAATCCCAAGAGACATCAGAATCGGAAGGATAATCACACCGATCGCCACGACCGCTCCGGCTCCGAACAGAGAGGAGAAAATGGCCGTGGTCACGATACATAAGAGAATGCAGGTAACAGCCGGCTTATCGCCGCCCAGCTCCGTAGTCTTTCGAATCAACGTGGAGGCAATTCCCGTCTCTAGGAGCACGCGTCCAAACCAGGCGCCGAAAACGACGTTGACCAGAACGGTCCCCCAGCCTTCCGGGCCGCTCTGAAATACTTTTGAGAATGCCTGGATCCATGTGATACCGACGTTCTCCGCATTTGCCGTGACAAATGCCGGATTCGTCGGAAATGTATTGCCGATCATGGGGAGTACGGTCCAGAGAATTGCCATGACCAGCATACCCATCATTAAGTTTCCGCCTTTCGCGGCATAGAATGCCAGGCCGAAAAATGATACCAGAATCAGAATTCCTATGATATATTCCATTGATTTTTCTCTCCCTCTCTACCATTCTTTCCGGGTAACCCCTTCTAGCGTTCCAAAGAATTCAACGTCTCCCACACCTCTTCGATAACCGGAATTCCGTTCTTCGTGTTGTCATCTCTCGTCTTCAGTTCCAGCTCGCCAGGGTAGAACACCTCCCCGCCCTCTGCCGCAGGCTCCGAGGCCTTGATATCCGCCAGAATCTCATCCACAATGCGGTCTGTTTCCTCAGTCGTGTTAAACTTAGACGGATCCATGGCGATCATCACCTGGGATAAGCCTACCTCGTCGCCGAAGGTCCCGATCTTCTTAACGGAATTCTCGCTGGTTAAAACCGTTGCGATCAGATCCAGGGCAATCGAGATTCCGCTTCCCTTCCAGTAGCCCATCGGAAGCACTCTCCATGTCTTTTCAATCTCCGCGGGATCCGTGGTGATATTTCCATTGGTGTCGTAGCCGCCCGGTACCGGAAGCTGCTGGCCCTTCAGCCTCGCCTCCTCGATCTTGCCGTAAGAGAACTGGGATACGGCACAATCGATGACCGCGTGCTTACCGCTGCTTCTCGGAATCGCCATAATGAGCGGATTGTTGCCGATCTTTCTGTCTTTACCGCCCCAGGCCGGCATATTCGGCATGGTATTGGACCAGCAGATTCCGATGCATCCCTGGTCAGCAGCCTGCCATCCGTAGCTGCCGCCGCGCATCCAGTGGTTGTTATTGCCCAGCGCCACGACGCCCACACCGTTTAATTTCGCCAGTTCACAGGCACGATCCATGGCAAGCTTTGCATTTAACGGACCGAATCCGCGGTGTCCGTTCCACCGCTCAATGGCTCCCATAGCCGATTCGCATGTCGCAATAGCCGACGGATCAATCTCTCCTTTGTCCAGATAGCTGACCACTCTCGGAAAACGGTTTACACCGTGGGAATACACACCGTCGAGACTGTTTTTTGCAAACACCGTCGCCGCGTCCAGTGCATGAGTCTCGGAAAACCCTCTGCTCATCAAAATTCCCTGGAACTTCTTTAATAAATCCTCATACTGCACTCTCATGATTTTTCTCTCCTTTAATCTGGCCTCCGCCGGTGGGGGACTGACGGAAGAACTTGTTTTCTTCTCAATTACCTGTCCTGTCTTCGTTACTGCTCTTTACTTTTTAGATTTCATTCTCTGTTTTTGAGAAAGCGCTTTCTTGTAGTTTCATTATAGCATTCGAGACTGTTTTGTCAATATGCCTTGTAATAAACTCTTTATTTTAGTTAATAATGCATATTTATCTGTATGTTTTTTTGTTGAAAAGTTACATCGTTTTGCATTTATGTAAAAGCGTTTTCACGTTTAAACATAAAAAAAGAAGAGTTCATTTGATTTTAGTGTCCAAATAAACTCTTTTATATTGAGAAAGCGTTTTTACATAATCATAATTTTATGATCCTTTTTTTGATTCTGTTTTCCCGATCCTGTTTTCTCGATCCTGTTTTCTCGATTCTATTTTCCCAATCCTGTTTTCCCAATCCTGTTTTCCCGATCCTGTTTTCCCAATCCTGTTTTCCCAATTCTGTTTTCTCACTGTGTAGTCCCGCGTATCAATAATTCTGGCTGTATAGCCACATTGGATAAGGCTTTCCGGCCTTCCAGAACATCCTTTAAAAGCTGGGCGCACATATCTCCCAGAAGTTCAGGCTTATTATCCAGCGTCGTCAGTTCCGGCTCACAGATCAGAGAATCAGGAGAATTGTTGCAGCCGGTCACCGCGATATCCTCGGGCACCCGGAAGCCTTTCTTTTTCAGCCCCTTCATCACCCCGATAGCGGTAATATCTTCACCGCACACAATCCCTGTAAACGGGATGCCGAGCTGGCAGATCTCCTCTGCCGCCTCTAGACCGCCTTCCAGGCCGTACCGGCAGTGCACCACATTCTTTTCGGCTCCGGCGATATCGTGCAGCTTCATGGCTTCCAGAAATCCCTGACATTTCGCCCGGCTGCTCTCCGTCTCCAGGTCATAGAGATAGAGCAGATCCCTGTGTCCTTTCTCATAGAGATAATCGACGACGGAGCGGATCCCTTTCATATCGTCCACCATAACGGAATAGAAATCCGGCTGCTTCACCTGTCCATTGGCGACCACCACAGGAATCCCCTTAATCCTGGCCGTCATCTCCGGATAATGGATCAGCTCATTAAAGACCGATCCGATCAGCACAATTCCATCCACCTGTTTTTCGGAAAGGATCTCGAAATACCGGCCGCATTCGCTGATCGAACCGCCCGTATTACAGACGGTCACATTATACCCCTCATTGCTGAAAATCTGTTCAATCACGTAAACCATTCTGGCGTAGTGGGTCACCCTGACATCCACAGTCAGAATCGCAATACTCTTCATCGTCTTCGACACCATCCCACGCGCAATGGCGCTGGGTTTATAGTCGTACTTCTTAAGCACCTCCTCCACCCGCTGTCTGATTTCCGGATTTACATTCCCTTTATTATTCAGTACCCGTGATACGGTGGAGATCGATGTCTTCGCCTCCGCCGCAATATCGTAGATATTCATAGTCTGCATCCCCTCTCTGAAAGCCCTTTCTCCATTTATTGTAAATGATTTTTCCTGATTTGTCACGATGATTTGCGAATTTATCAAAAGAACATAATCCGTCTACGGTTCGGGCGCCCTTCTCACTCTGCGAACCGCCCGGAACGCATGGAACATCCTTTCACATTTTACTGTAAAATTCCCATACATAAGCATGACATTCCCCCCCATTTATGTTACACTTAAATTTACCATCAAACACGAAAACTGGAGAACAAAATTATGCAGTATACAGGTTCCATTGACAACCGGGGAATACTGGAAATTATCCGTCGTTCCTGCAGCTATGTGGACGCCCGCCTGATGAATCACGGCTACAGGGTGGCCTATATTGTATCTGAAATGTTAAAGCCATACTTCCATGAAGACGCCCGGAAGATACGGGACGTCTGCTTTCTGGCCCTTCTTCACGACATCGGCGCCTACAAGACCGATGAGATTTCAAAGATGCTGCAGTTTGACACCGATGATGTTCTGGCCCACTCCGTCTATGGCTATCTGTTCATCAAATACTTTTCTCCGCTCAAGAAGCTTTCCGGTGCTATTCTTCTGCATCACGCCACCTGGCAGGTTCTGGAGCATTCGGAGGTATTTCCGAAAGGAATCCGGCTTCTTGCCCAGGTCATTCATGTGGCCGACCGCATCGACGTCGCCATGGAGGTGCAGCATCTGACATGGGAAGAAACCGCGGTTCTCCTGAAGAAAGAAAGCGGCACAAAATTCTCGCCCTTTATTGCCGATCTTGCCCTCGCCTGCGATTTCCACACACCGTTCGAAGGTGACACGGACGCAGAATCACTATTTTTTCAGCTGTTTTCCGAGATTTCCCTCACACAGGACGAAATCACGGATTACTTAAAGATGCTCATCTTCACCATTGATTTCCGAAGCCGCCACACGGTTACCCATACCATCACCACCACGACCATCAGCGCCGAACTGGCGAAACGCATGGGGATGAACGAGGAGGAATGCAACCAGATCATCTGCGGTTCCATGCTTCATGACTTGGGAAAAATCGGCATTCCGGTGGAAATCCTGGAGTATCCGGGCAAATTGAGCCCCCAGGCCATGAATATCATGCGCACCCACGTGGACATCACTGAGAAAATATTCGGAGACGTCATCGAGGATACGGTCAAATCGCTCGCCCTCCGTCACCATGAAAAGCTCGACGGCTCCGGTTACCCGAGAGGCCTGGCCGCCGCCGACTTAAGCACCGGAGAACGGATCGTGGCCATCGCCGATATCATCAGCGCCCTTTCCGGCACGAGAAGCTACAAGACCGCATTTTCCAAAGACAAAATATGCACGATTATCACAGAAATGAAGGACGCTGGTCTGATCGACGCCGATATCGTGGAGCTCATGATTTCCGACTACGATGAGATCATGGAGGAGACCCGAATTCAGTGCCAGCCGATTCTCGATATCTACGTTCTCATACAAAAGGATTTTGACCGGATTTCCCTGGCCATGACCGTGGATGACATCGCGGGCATGAAGGCAGTTTTCTAAAACTGTCCTCATGCCCGCTTCTTCTTTAAAAATCATCTGCCAGATTTAAAGATCATCTACCAGAGCGCTGCTCTTCGCATAAGCCGTACTTCTGGCCTCAAAGAAATCCGTCTTTATCATGTTGGCATTGCTGTACTGGGATACCCAGGCCATACTCTCCGGTTCCTTTTCATGCCCCTCATAAATCGGGTCAAAGCCAAGGCTGAAACACCGCAGGTTGCCAAGATACTGAATATAGTCCGTTATCATATCTTTCGTCAGTCCCGGCACCTTGTCTCCGATGGCGTAATGGCCCCAGGCAATCTCCTGGCGGCATCCCTCTTTAATCATCGCTCTGTAAACATCCACGCGTTCGGGGGTAAAGAGCTCCGGCTCCTCATTTTTGAGTTCCAGAATCATGTTGCGGAACAGCCATAAATGGGTGTTCTCATCCCGGTTGATATACCGGATCTCCTGTGCGGATCCCGGCATCTTGTGGTTCCTGCCAAGGTTATAGAAGAACATAAATCCGCTGTAGAAGTAAACCCCTTCAAGGATAAAATTGGCTACCACGGTCTTCATAAATGTAAACGGGCTCTTGTCCTCCTGAAATTCATTATAGAGATTTCCGATAAAGGTATTTCTGGCAAGCAGATGCTCATCATTTTTCCACTGGTAGAGCACCTCGTTCCTGGTCTGCGGCTCGCAGATGGTATCCAGCATATAGCTGTAGCTCTGGCTGTGAACCGCCTCCTGGAAGGTCTGGATTGACAGGCATAAGTTGATTTCATTGGCCGTAATATATTCGCCGATGGCCGGTAAATTGGCGGTCTGGATGCTGTCCAGAAATACGAGGAATGACAGAATCTTGTCATAGGCCCTCCGCTCCCCGGCGTCCAGCATAGGATAGTCCTTTACATCAGGGCCCAGGTTGATCTCCTCCGGCACCCAGAAATTGTTCATGGCCTGCCGGTACCAGTCGCTCACCCAGGTGTATTTCATATTGTTAAAATCGTTGAGATTCGTTGTATTGCCGCCTATCATACGGCGGTTTCTGACGTCAGTATCGCCGTTCGGATTGAATAACGGCTTTCTGGTTAATTGTTCCATGGTCTTTCCTTTCCTCTTTTACAGCTTGCTGTATGTTATTTCCGCGGCCGCATTTAACTGGAGCATACCTCGCACTCTTCTACTTCCAGGCTTCTGGAGCGGATATAATAAATGGTTTTTACGCCGCACTCCCAGGCCAGTACATAAAGGTTCAGCACCTGCCTTAAGGTGTATTCGTTGGTGATATAGAGATTCATGCTTTGCGCCTGATCCACATGGCGCTGCCGGATTCCCCCCGCCCGGACGGACCACTGCTGATCAATGTAGTGGGCGTTCTTGTACTGCCAGAATGTCTCGGGAGATAAATCCGGAGCCACCCGTGGCACCAGTCCATTCTTCTTTTCCTCCAGGTAATACCGGTTCATGATCGGGTCCAGGCCGGCCGTCGTTCCCGCCAGCATACTGGTGCTGCTCGTCGGCGCAATGGCGATCAGCCATCCGTTTCTCATGCCGTTTGCCGCCGTCTTTTCCTTCAGCCGGAGCCACTCTTCCGAATGGTAGTTCCGTTTTTCAAAATAGGCGCCCGTCTGCCAGTCGCTTCCTTCAAACAGCTCATAGCGGCCCTTTTCCCCGGCATAGTCACAGCTTGCCTCAATCGCCGCGTAATTAATCCATTCAAACACCCGGTCGGTAAATGTCAAATGCTCCTCCGATTCCCAGGAAATTCCGTTTTTCGCCAGCATATGGTGGTAACCGCTGATCCCCAGTCCGATGGGGCGGTACCGCATGTTGTTGATTTTGGCGTATGGAACCGGGAAAAAGTTTAAGTCGATGACATTGTCCAGCGCACGCACTGCGTACCGTGTCAGCTCGGTAACCTCTTTCCGGTCCGTCACATCGATCTTCCCGAGAGAGAGGCTGGCCAGATTACATACCACGAAATCGCCGGGCTTTGTCACTGTCACCACCACCGTTTCGCCGTCCACCGTTTCGATGCGCTGCTCCATCTGTTCCACCGGACTCATATTTTGTGCAATTTCCGTACAGAGATTGCTGCAGTAAATGATGCCCTTATGGCTGTTGGGATTTGCCTCATTAACCAGGTCCCGGTTAAAGGTAAATGGAGTTCCCGTCTCCACCGCACTCTTTAAAATCAGGCGGACCAGTTCTTTTACCGGAATCACCCGCTTATGAATCCTGTGATCAGCGACACAGTCCCGATAGCGTTCCTCCCATTCCTGTCCATAGGAATCTTCCAGCGAGTAGCCCTTTACCGTGAGTATCTCATGAGGACACATCAGGTACCAGTCCGCGTCGATATTCTCCTTTGCCAGCTTCCAGAACAGATTCGGATAACAGACCGCCGGAAATACGTCGTGTGCCTTCATACGGTCGTCCCCATTGTTGGTACGCAGCGCCAGGAATTCCGGAAGATCCTTGTGCCACGCATCCAGATATACGGCGACGGCTCCCTGGCGCACGCCCAGCTGATCTACCGCCACCGCGGTATCATTGGCCAGCTTGATCCAGCGGATCACGCCCCCGGCTGCGCCCTTAAAGCCGCGGATTGCACTTCCTGCTGCCCTGACCTTGCCGAAATACAGCCCCATACCACCGCCGAACTTGCTGACCTTGGCAAAGCTGTCAATGCTGCGGTAAATGCCATCCAGGCTGTCCGGCACCGTGTCTATAAAACAGGAGGAAAGCTGATGATACGGCTTTCTCGCGTTGGAAAGGGTCGGCGTCGCCATGGTAACCTTAAGCGTACTCAGCATATCGTAAAAACGCCTCACCCATTCCAGCCGGTCGTTCTTCTCCAGCATGGCCAGATGCAGGGCGATGCCCAGAAACATCTCCTGCGGGGACTCTAACGGAACATTCTCCCGGCTGCGGATCACATATCTGGAAAGAAGCAGTTCCAGACCGGAATACGTAAAAAACTGATCCCGTGTGCCATCGAGGAAGCCCTCACACGTCTCGATCTCCTCCCTGGTGTAATGTTCCAGAATATAGTCGCCGTAAAGCCGTTCCCCTGTCAGAAAATACAGCTTATCGTAAAAGCTTCTGATCTGATACTTCGCCTCCATGGATCTTAAATTCTTTCTGAAGCGGACCATCAAAAGACGGGCTGCAATGTACTCCCAATCCGGCGCTTCCTGGGTGGTAAGCTCCACAGCGGCCTGGATTAAGGCGGCCAGCTTCTCCGCTTCCGTCATCCCCTGTTTATAGAAAGCCGAAAATTTCATAAACAGGTGCTCCAGCCGGTACGCGGTGCCGGTCCATTTTTTCTGAATCTCCTTTAAGACGGCCTCCATATCAGGAACATCGTTAAAATACCGGACCAGATCCTGCCTCACACTGCGTTCCTTACTCCGCTCATTCCGATAAAGAATAAAGCTCTTAAGCGCCTCGTAGCAGCCGGCTTCCATCAGAGACTGTTCCACCATATCCTGAATCTGCTCCACGCTGAGAGGACTTCCGTCCTTCACCGCACCGTCTACTTTCTCTTTCACCAGGCCCATGATCCTGTCCATCCGCGCCTCGCCAGGCTCCTGATTCACACTGGCAAACGCACACAGGATTGCACTCTTTATCTTCCCGCACTCGTATGATTCCGGCTGACCGTTTCTTTTTCTGATATCCATTTCTTTTACCGCCATTCTCCAAAGTTTAATTGTCATTTTTCATTCATCAAGCAATCAGTATTAATAACTGTTATTAATGCCGTCACTAAAAGATGATACCACAAGATGTAGTTTATTACAAGATTGTGATCGCAAAATATTTGATTTTTTTACCGTTTGTAATACAACAGATCGATACATGCAAAACTGATGGCCAACCCGAAATCTGATCTTATTACACGGGCGAAAAAGCGCTTTTATTCTATTATAAACAGAATTCCGGCTTGGAATCAAGCGGCAATGAATCAGATGGTGACGAGTATGAATATGAGACCTTTTCCTGCGGGATCAGCACGAAAAAAATAACGTGGAAATGCCGATTAAAAAGATAAGAGGAATCGGCATTCCCACGTTGAAATTATTTTCTTTGTCGGCTGTATTTAACAGCAACAATCTTCTGCATCGGGCACCCCCTAACAATTCCATTTCACCTTCACCGGATGTGCTTCATCCGGCACGCAGACCTGTTTCAGCGAATCTACAGCTTTTTCCAACTCTTTGGAAGCTATTTTATCATAAACCTCAGCACCTTGTTCCAGTCCGGCCTGGCTGTATGCTGCGGCTGCGGCCCCATAAAACAGAAATCCCAGCGCGCTGGTCGGCGTATGGACCGAAGCACATGCTGTTGAAACCGCTCGCGCCGCAGCCTGCGCGGTCGGATTATCCGCCAGATCCCGGGCAAGCTGCCCCGCTTCCTTAATTACCGGTTTTATCTCACTTAATTTACCGCTTCCTTTTAAATATTCTTCACATACCAGTATCGTATCCCTCAGACACGCATTCCCCGGGCACTCGTTCTCATAAATTCCCAGGAAATTATCTTTCGCATAGCCAACAGCCCAGCCCGCCAGCGTTTTTTCATTCTGTGTTTCAATAAGACGCATCAGTGCAATACATTCCGCAGAATTGACATCACCAAGCATTTTTCTTAATTTAGGCATCGTTTTTCTCCTGTTCCTTCTCTCATCTTTCACACAATTTTATCATACCATACTCCCCAGCACTCCATCCATCATTGTAAGTATTTGTAAACCTTTCTTAATTTTCATTTTTCTTCCAACCTGCTATAATCTAATTGGCAGCAATCGAAAAACACAACTAATTTAATGGAGGTTTTCAATGAAAAAATTAACCGGAAGTCTGCTTCTCTCACTTTTATGCGTCACAGCCGTCTTCGCCTCTGGATTTGCTTTCCGTTCAAAGGCTGACACAGGTACGGCTCCTTCTTCCGTCCGGATCTATGGAACGGTAAATCAGACCAGCGACGGCCGACTGTCCATTTCCCGGCAGGACGGGGATTTCGCCGGACAGGAATTAATTATCAATGTATCGGAAGAAACCAGAATTTTAGACGCAGTAAACGGTTATCCCGTTGCGCTGGATACGCTTAAAAACGGCGAGACCATCTACGCCTATATCAGCCCGGCCATGACCTTAAGTCTTCCGCCGATGTCTCACGGAGAGATCATTCTCTGCAGCATTCCGGCCGATTTCAAAGTTCCGGAATATATAACAGTTGATACCTTGACGGTTGCAGGTGACGGTGTTTCCGGTACCATTTCAGCAGATAACGGTACCACCTATACCGTTAATTCCGACAGTCAGATTCTTCCTTACCTCACAAGAAATATCGTCACACTTCAGGACCTTGTGAAAGGTAAGAAATGTCTCGTCTGGACACAGACGGGTTCCAATACTGCATATAAAATCGTAGCATTTGCCGATTCGGTAAATACAGACGGCTCCGGCGAAGCGGCAGCCCCCCGCGGCTGGTCTTCCCAGGATGGCAGCTGGTATTACTATGACAGCACCGGCAGTCTCCACAAAGGCTGGTTAAATGATAACGGCGACTGGTATTACTTAAATCCGGAAACCGGCGTTATGCAGACAGGTTTTCTCACGGTTGACGGAAAGACCTATTACCTGCAGGAAAATGGAAAAATGCTGACAAAGGCGAAAACCTTTACCCCCGACGCAAGCGGTGCACTTCACTAAGCCGTTCGATTCCATCGGCAGCGCTGCTGTCAACATCGGCGTCACCACAGCAATCAGGCAATCCACATAAAAAAGGATGGCGGAGGCCGGGATTCTCCCAAGAGCGATCCCAGCCTCCGCCATCCTTTTATCACCTCTCCATATGCGGATTCAACCTTGCATAAATATAGGTATCCTTCCAAAGAGGTTTGTTATCGTCATCTTTCCAAAAATACACATTTTGTTTCAAGTAAGCTTCCCGTTCAAATCCCAATGACTCCAGCAGTCTCCAGGAGCCTTGATTTTGAGGGTCACACTCAGCGAAGATTCTATGTATTCCACCGGAAAATGCCTGCCCGATTAAAGCCTTGCAGCTTTCCTTAGCATATCCCTTTCCCCAATAATCCTGATTAAATACGTATCCCATTTCGAGGGCGTCAAACTCCCGCTTTCCCAAATATACATTTCCTATCATCTTATGACTGCTTTTTAGTTCGACGGCAATCATCTCATCGGTCGAGATTCTCCATGCAAGGTTACTCTTTACTTCATCCGGATCCATCGGTTTATAAGGTTCGTATTTAACGACCTCCGGATTGGATAAGTATTCGTACAGATCCTGCGCATCTCCTTCCACATATCTTCTTAAAATCAACCGCTCTGTTTCCACTATCACATTTATGCTTTCCACAGTATTCCTCCCTGGGTTCTTACCTGATTCTGCGTTTCCCTGCTTTGACGGTTTTCCGGTCCCAATCGGATTTATCATTCTACTCTAAATTCAGCTGCCGGTTTTGTCAAGTATTCCGATGTCATTTTCTATCAGCGTTTTTTTTGCCGCAGGCTCTGGGACAGTTATACTCCAACAACAGGAAAGCGGCGAACGCCATAAGCATTCACCGCTCTCACCATTTCCTCAATTCTATTTCGCAATAACCTTAACAAACTTCTTCTTTCCGCGCTTCACAACGACACCTTCGCCCTCCAGGCTCTCTTTGGCGAAGACGGCCTTCACGTCATTTACTGCATTGCCGTCAACGGATACGCCGCCCTGTTCCACGTTGCGTCTTGCCTCGGAACGGGAGCCGGCGAGGCCGGATTTATGAAGAATATCGAGAATATCAATGGTTCCTTCTCTGAAATCTTCATCCGTCAGCTCGCAGGTCGGCATATCGGCCGCATTACCGCCGGTGAACAGTTCGCGGGCGCTCTTCTGAGACTTTTCAGCTTCTTCCTCGCCGTGAACCAGCTTTGTCAGCTCGTATGCCAGGATTTCTTTCGCCTGGTTTAACTGGCTTCCTTCCCATTTATCCATCTCGTTAATCTGCTCGATCGGCAGGAATGTCAGCATGCGGAGACATTTTAAGACATCTGCGTCGCTCACATTTCTCCAGTACTGGTAGAAGTCAAACGGAGTGGTCTTGTTCGGATCCAGCCATACAGCGCCGGACTGGGTCTTGCCCATCTTCTTGCCCTCGGAGTTAAGCAGCAGGGTGATTGTCATGGCATGCGCATCCTTGCCCAGCTTCCGGCGGATCAGCTCTGTACCGCCCAGCATGTTGCTCCACTGATCGTCGCCGCCGAACTGCATATTACAGCCGTAGCGCTTAAACAGCTCATAGAAATCGTAGCTCTGCATGATCATGTAGTTGAATTCCAGGAAGCTTAAGCCTTTCTCCATACGCTGCTTGTAGCATTCGGCTCTCAGCATGTTATTTACAGAAAAATGAGTTCCCACTTCACGCAGGAAATCGACGTAATTCAGCTCCAGCAGCCAGTCCGCATTGTTGACCATCATGGCCTTTCCTTCGGAAAAATCGATAAAACGGCTCATCTGCTTCTTGAAGCAGTCGCAGTTGTGCTGAATCGTATCCACAGTCATCATCTGGCGTAAATCGCTGCGTCCCGACGGATCACCGATCATTCCGGTACCGCCGCCGATCAGCGCGATCGGTTTGTTTCCCGCCTCCTGTAAACGCTTCATCAGGCAAAGCGCCATAAAATGTCCTACGTGAAGGCTGTCCGCGGTTGGGTCAAAGCCAATATAGAATACAGCCTTCCCTTCGTTGATCATTTTGCTGATCTCTTCTTCATTCGTTACCTGGGCAATGAGGCCGCGGGCTTTGAGTTCTTCGTACGCTGTCATAATTGTTTTCTCCTTTTCTTTAATTTTTGCAGATACTTTCCTATTACATAAAAAAAAGTCCCGTCCTGTTCAAAGGACGAGACTGTAATCCCGTGTTACCACCTTAATTTATAAACGGCTCGCGCCGCTTACCTCTTCGAGTACGATCGTCATACTCTAGCACGATAACGTGTGCAGGAATCCGTCACAGTCTACTCGCCGATCCATAGGACTCTCCGTCCTTTCCAAATCTGCTTTCAGTGTGAAGCTCAAAGATGTATTCACAATCCGCTTTCCACGCGCCTCTCATCAACCGGCTGCTTTCTGTGTGCTGTTGCGCATTATTACTTGTTCTTATCAACGCCTTTTTGCATTTATGAAGTTATTGATTAGTATATGAGGTTTCGGTTTGTTTGTCAAGAGCCTAAATTTATTTTTCAGCCATCAATTTTTAAAGTCAGGCCAAGGCTGTATTTAGTATCATCGATAATCAGAGAAACGGCGTATTCCCCCTGAAGACCGCATTTATTCAGCCGGAAGTCCACCTGACGCCCGGAACTCTGGAATGTGCCCACGCACATGGCGGTAAATGACACTGCGGAAGTGGATACGAAATAGTTATGACAGTTTCCCTCCCCGTCTTCTAAGACCAGCATCACCAGCTGCCCTTTCTCGAAGGTTCCATGGAAGGTGTAACGGTCAAACTCTTCGCTGATATCTAAGTGGTATTGATCCGGAATGGTGCTTTTACTATATTCCGTCTCGGCGGCGGTTCCGAATTCCGGCGTTTTCCCTAATGTCCCCAGTATTGTTCCGCGTCCCAGCGTCAAGTTCTCCCCTTCGCTGTAAAGGGACATTTTCTTTGCGCGGTAATAATTGGCGTTCAGGCACATTTCGTAGACAACTCTGCCGTCCAGAAGCTCCACGGTCTTTGACTCAAGCCGGACATTTTTGTTCTCAAAGTATCTGCGGGAGCCGACACCTTCGCAGGTGATACCGTCAAGGGAGGCAATTCCGCCGGAATGTACCAGATAATTCCCCTCTCCGTAGTAGTCCACGTTGGAGATGTAGGGCGAGAAGAACTCATTTCCCCGTTCCTTTCCGTACTGCCAGATCTGTCGGACGGTCCGGTTCTCCCGGTCGATGCTAAAACGCACGCCTCTTGAGTAATTGTCTTTTCCCAGGCGGTAGTGCTCCGGGTTTTTAGAACGGTAATGGCCGTTGTCAAAGGTCATAACATCACCATCCGGGGTTATGAGACAGGCGTGCTGTTCATACTGCCATTCCAGATCGCCCACTGGCTTTAAGAAGTACGCTTCCCTCATGTCCTCCGGCCAGCCTTCCGGATCCCCCAGAATCCAGTTCAGTTTTCCGCTCTGAAAATCGATGTTGATCAGGACATCCTGATGGCGGCCGGATAGTGTGATGGAATCCGTCTTTTTATCATACCACAGGGCATTATTGTGGAACCAGTCGTGAGCGCTCCAGCTTCCGGAAGGAGCGGCATCCTGAGGCAGAATATCCTTGAAGTCCCAGGTTTTTAAAATGGAACCATCCGCCCTGTCAATCAGGACGCACATATCCTCCACCGTGCCATTTTCAAAGCACTCCGTCAGTACAAGGAGGTTCCCATCCTCCATCTCAAACTGGTCGTGGTGATAGCCGCCGGGAAGACGGTATTCCGCATAGATTTTTCCGATCAGGTCCATTTCCCACAGCCCCGTCGTATAATACGGTTTCTCCAGAAGGCGGGGGGAACCGATGGAAAAACGGCCGTTCTGCAGTTCCTTTATGGCGAAGGTGATGTTTTCCGTGCAGTACCAGCGGCAGTCTCCGCGGTAATCGTAAGCGGCCGGAAGCGCGCCCATGGCGGGTATGACGAACATCACGTTTCCATCCATATACGCGGCTGTCGTGTCAATGGACTCCGGCAGTTTGACGGCACTGTCCAGCGGGCCGGTGGTGATAATGATTTCTTTACGCCGCCCATCTGACAACCTCAGTTCCACGGTATTATCCGTTCCCGGATACAGGCCAAGCACCGGTATTACGTGTTCATACGCCTCCGGAAATGCTTTTGCGATATCTCCGCTGGCTTCCATCCCTTTCACCGTAATGCTCACACTCACCTTCTCCTCCGTAAAAAAAGCGATCACGGCGGTGAGAGGCGCTATGCCGTAAGGATTTACCGTAACGAGCGGATTTTCAAAAGAACGGTGTTCCCGGTGAAAGCTCTCTATAAATTCCTGTTCTGCTGCGGCCTGCTGGTCAATAAAATGTTCTATTGTTTTCATCCTGTTCCTCCTGTTATTTATGAAAAGAAAATATTAGCGATGGGCAGACCCACGGCCAAGACGGCAATCAGACTGATTATGCTCATCAGGATTCCGTATTTATAGATATCACCAATTTTCAGCCATTTCGTATTTCCGTGCAGGATGGCCGATGTCGTGGAGGCGGCCGGCGTCACAACGGCAATACACACCATATACATGGACAAGCATGCAATGGCCGCGGAGCCGGCGCCGATCTGCTGCGAAAATACATGGATAATTGGTATGAGCAGCATGCCTACCACCATATTGTTGCAGATATTGGTGAGAACACACGCAATGACAACAATGGTAATGGTGAAGACCAGCGGACTCTGTCCCTCGAATACAGGCGTTAAAATCTGCTTCAATAACACGGTGATTCCCGTGGCTTCATCGGTCAGGGCATTTCCAATGGTCAATGCGGAGCCTACAATCAGCACAACGGACCAGATCATATATTTGGAAACAATCGTCTTAAAATTAACCAGCGGCTTTTTGTCTACGTGGATCAGACAGCATACGGTTATGATAAAGACAGGGATTGCATTCTGTGTATCCTTTAACAGCTGCTGCAGAGCCCCTTCCGGCAAAAGAGAGGGAGCCAGCACCCAGATGATAAAAAAGAGCAGGGCAAAGCTTAAGCTTTTCTGGCGGAGATTCATGGGCGGCAGCGGATTTTTGTCAAAAAGACTGGCATCGATCTGTTTCAGCGGCGTCACGTCCGGCTTAAGTACGAAACGCATGAGCAGAACGATGGCGGCCAGCGCCGTCAGCGAAATCGCCGCTGCGGTTACCATATAGGGGAGGTATTCGATCGCCGTCCCGGTCACCTTTGCATAATTGCCCAGCAGCCCCGGGAGCGCGCCCTTGAAAGGTGTTGTCGCAAACCCAAAGGAAGCCGCCATTACCACAGAGATCAGCATTAAGGTCACATACCGGTCGCCTTGTTTATAGCCGATTACTGCAAATAGGCTGTAGAGAATCGGCCAGAAGATGAATATGGTGGGACTCGGAGCGGTCAATACGGATAAAAGATATACTCCCAGTAGAAGCATTGCGGTAAATACCCATGGGCGTCCGTTATTGATCCTGCGGGTGATAAACCAGCGGGAAATGTACTCGCAAATTCCTTCTTCTGTTATGGCTCCTGTCAGCATGATGACAAAGAACAGCATGATGACGATAGGATTTCCGAAGGTCGAGCTCAAAAGGCCGTTAAAACTGCCGAAACCGGTGAGTCCTAACATCAGGACGCCGAACAGACTGGGCCAGAGCGTATCGACAAAGGTCCATAGATACATCGTTCCAAGAAAGACGCCTAATACCTTGACTCCGACTTCCGTAACTGGTCCAAAGGGAGAAATAAAACGGAAAACCAGCATAATCAATATGCCAATAATACAATGAATATAATACTTAACCCCTGATTTCATGGTGCTTCTCCTTTTATCGGTTGAATTTGTCTGAGTACTCTGTTAAGATAATAACATACGGCTGCTGTTAAAAAAATAGCAATCACTAAACATCGCTTATAAATTAAAAAAAGGCAGCATCTTTTATGTGCATGTTGTACAACCGGAGGGACTGTGAAGGAGAACGAAAGAGATCATTTTTTAGAAATTCTATGCAAAGAGGGCACCAGGATCCAATTGGACAAAAACCAGTACTTTTCTTCGATCATCAATCATGAAAATACTGCCTACTGTCTGATATCCGGCGTATGCGCCCTGCTGCGTTTCACCCAAAACGGGGAAGAGATTATCTATCACTATTTCAGGGAAAAGGATTTGATCGGCGGCGTGCCGTTTTTTCTATCCCACAAAGGGGCAGCCCAGATTAATACACTCTATAGCTTCTGTTCTTTGTATACAAAGACAGAGTGCATTCTATACAAAATTCCGTTTTCCGTACTGGAGAGAAAGATAAAAGAAGAGCCGGAAATCGGCTACTGGATCAGCGAAGGAATCGCCCGGCATTTTATGGAGGAAATCTCCCATGTACATTCTTCGAAGGAGGATCATACGTCGGGGCGTCTCTGCCGGACTCTGATTGAGCTGGCAAATGAAAAGAACGGAAGATATGAACTTCAGAAATATTTTACCTACACCGAACTGGCCAGATACCTGGGAGTCCATTCGGTAACCGTTTCCAAAATCATGCTGGTGCTGAAAAAAATGAAGGTGATTGAAAAGGAAGGCCACAAGACCGTAATCTGTGATATGGAGCAGTTAAAGTATCTTGCAGAAAATCCACATGAAATCGGTGACTTTTCTCCGCAGGAAGAGGAATAGAATCAGACGTATGCCCCCTGTCTGCCTGACAGGGGGCATATCTGTATCCCGGTGTTTTTCTCGGGGATTTGTTTTTATTTTACCCATTTTCCATCACTGCCGACCCGGTACCCGTCTGCAGTAGCCGTGTCTTTAGCCATGGTGCCGTCTGCATTCAGATAATACCATGCGCCGTTGTATTCCAGCCACCGGTTCCCATACATGGCCCCGCTCTGGCCTAAGTAATACCAGTTTCCGCCATATTCCATCCAGCGGTTTTCATACATGGCTCCGCTTTCGTCCACGAAGTACCAGACGTCTGCATCCATCATCCACTCGTTGGCCGCCATCCTGCCATCCGCCTTAAAGAAATACCAGGAACCGTTAATCCGTCCCCATTCATTTCTGGCAGGCTGGCCGTTTGGCTTCGTGTACTGCCAGCTTCCGCCGTCCTGCTTCCAGCTTCCTCCGTCCATGGTGCTGCTCGGCTTTGGAACTGGCCTGGCCTCAGCCGTATCACTGCTTCCGGAGCTGTCGCTGCTGCTCGCCGGTCTGACGGTCACCCACAGGGAATCCTGGAATACCTTTGCATCGCCGTTTTTGTCAATTCCGGTGTAAGAGACGGTCACTTTGATATCTCCGGAAATCATGAACAGTGCCGGGCTGACTTTGTAGTCACGGATCAGCTCCTCCACACGCTCTCCTGTCTCACGGTTTATCCGGTAAGCCGTCACCGCCATGCCTGCCGGTGCAAACATATCTCCCACGCGGTACACCGTCTGATCGGGCTGGGAAGTGATCTGAATCATCTCTGTGTAAAATCCCTCTTCCGCCTCATCGGCTACGGAGACATCAACGGCCGCCTGGAACTCCTTTTCTTCCTGATTCTTATCGGTTCCCATATAGACTATCTTGACCTTCTTATTGCCCGATGTGCTGAAATCGTATTGATAGTCCAGCTCTTCCAGCGGAATTTCCACCGCTCTCGTGGCATTTCCCGGACTGGCCTTTTGGATATCCATCACCTTCATTCCTTCCGGATTGAACTCCTCTCCGACCTTGTATACGACCTTCTTCGGCTTTTTATCAACCCGGAGGCGGGTCGTGTAATACTCCGGTTCCACCGGTTCATCCTCTACGGTTACGGTAAAGGAGTCGGTAAACTCCATCCGCTCGCCGTCGCTGTTCTCGTCCTCATAGATAACCTCGACGGTGGCCTTCCCCGCTTTGCTGAAATCGTACTCTGTCACATAATCCGATATCTCAATGTCTCTTTCCGCATTGCTGGGGCTGGCTTTCTGGTGTGCCTTCACCACCATGCCGGCAGTGTCCAGCTCGTCACCCGTATAGTATTTCATCTTGTCCGGCTTCCCGGTCACTTTAATCTTCGTTGTGTAGTACTCGGTGCCTTCCTCTGTTACGACCACACGGAAGGTGTCCGTATATACAGTTCCGCTCTTTCCGGCCGCCGATACGGTAATCTCCTTCTCACCGGGAGTCCCTGAATTTAAAGTACTCACGGTGTACTGGTCTTCCTCCAGTTCGACTCTGGTCGCGTCACTCATGGTGGCGGTCACCACCATACCGGTGGTATCCAGTTTTTCACCAATCCGGTATTCTGTCCTGTCCGGAAGTCTTTCCACCTTCACTCCGCTGATATCCAGCACCTCCGGCTGTTTTGCGACTGCCAGCCAGCTGATAACCGGATCGTTTTTGCTTACCTTCTCAACTCTTAAGGTTACCGTATCCGCCTTCTCCAGAGTGAAGCTCAGGGTCTTTTCATCCTGCGATCCCTTTCCGGAGAGAGTCAGGTTCTCTGCTGCCAGTTCTTTTCCGTCTGCCAGTACCACCGCCTTCATGGAACGCGGCTCCCACCATTCGTTGACGCCGACGGTAAGGGAATACGCTCCCGCTTCGAGAGGCAGGTAATAGAGAACAGGATTGCCTCCTTCCATGTAGAATCCGGAGCTGTACTTATCCGTTAAATCCGTGTCCGGCTTTGTCACAACGCCGGTCTTGTTGAAGCCCCATTTCGTGCCGTCGGAGATCTGGTCAGCCTTCTCATTCTTCAGCTGATCGCCGAGCAGGGCGCGGACCGCCTCGTAGACAGGCGTTGTTCCGTCTCCCGGAGCCGCGCTGAAGCTGTCGATGTAATATAACGTGTCTTCCGGTACCACTTCCACCGGAATTACGGCCTGAAGGTCCTTGCCGCCTTCCACAGTTCCCTTTAGGCGGACTGTCTTATACGGTGCGGAGAAGGAATCCTCCTCGTTATTGGCCCATTGAATTTTTGCGGTGCTCTCGGTACCATTTGCCAGCTTCACCCTTACTTCTGCCGGCAGAATGTCGTCTTTGACCGTTTCGCCTTCCACAACAGCCAGATACTCAGGCAGTCTGTCATCGATAATCTCCACAGGCTGATCCAGACGCAGAAGCGCGTCTTTCGCCTCCTGCAGCCGGATTGCCGCCGTATCGATCTCCAGCTGGGTGGATTCCGTCTCATTCCCAATGACTGCCTGCGCCGCTGTCAGCGCATCTGCGAAGACTTTCCAGTAGTCGGCGGTATAGTCTGCCTCCCGGTACGTTTCACATTCGGCCGCCAGAGCCTTTAAGGCTTCGATGCTGCCGCCCGGCAGAACCTCTCCGAGAATGTAAACGCCGTCAATCACAAGCGTTCCGCTCTTTACCACCACCTTAAAGGTGTGGTCTCCCGATGTGAGTCCGTCCAATACAATCGTGGAATAACGCTTGCTGCTGGAGTTGTTTTCTGCATTCTCCGCCTTCTTAACGCCGTCCACATAGATATCTGCCTTGACGCCGCCTCCATTTTCACCTACCAGCATGAAACCGGTACCCCTGCCGTCAAACGTCACATAGGTCGAGTCTCCGCTCTTTTTATTATAGGAGGTGGTGCGGTACCAGTTATCCGCGCTGCCGTTGCCTGGTCCTGTCAGCCTCCAGTCATTGCTGTACTGTACCTCGTCGTCGTGATCGTCATAAAATGCGGTCGCATACGGGATGTAACCAGGGATTTTCTCCACCTTCAGATTGTCGAAATACGTCTCCGCCCAGGCACTTCCCAGGAAGACGCGTCCCATCAGGTACGGTTTATCCGTGTCAATATAGCTGCCTGCCAGTTCTCCGTCCACATAGGCCAGAATTGCGTTGCCTCTGCCCTCTAAGGCGATCCGGCAGGAATCCCCCTGCTTCTCCGGCATACTGCCTTCCAGGAGCGTGCTGCCGCCCTTCCGCATTTTCCATGTTCCATTCTGGATTAACAGGTTGTAACCGCTGTTATCACTGTTCATTCCTGTCTGCTGACGGATTCCCAGAAGGGCGTATCCGTTGTCAGCCTGTACGTCGACGCTTGCCTTATAATTCATCCAGCGGTAGTCGCCGACAATCGTCTCCGGATCCCCGCCGTTCCACTCACTTACGGCGGCCGGTAAAATCTGGCCGAGACGCTGATTGCCGTCGTCTTCCTTTTCCACCACCCAGGCGCCGTGCGTATCCATCATATAGCGCGGTTCATTTCCCCTGGATGATAAGTAGTCCTGCTGCTCCGGCCCGTTCGCCGTATTGACCGTTACGGTTCCTTCCTCGTCGTACTCAAAATCATCGGCGTAAAGGATGGTATTGTCTGTAACCCCGGTACATCCCTCTCCCATCTTACCGTCCTCATCCGTATCCAGCACTGCCTTATCCGATAAAGACGTATGCTCCGGAAGCGTCAGCGCCCGGTCGCCGTCGTTCTGGTGGTAATCCAGGGTTGTGAAGGTCGCTATAGCCCCCGCATCCACCGACACGGTATACATACCGGCCGAGTTTGCAGCCACTTCGCCCTTGAATTCCATGTACTCGTCTGCCTTTGTCTGCCAGATCTCCAGTTTCTGGTTTTCATCGAGATTCATATCCTCGGCCTTAATCTGATAATTCAGTTTCTTCGGACTGTTGTTTACCGCTACCACCGAGAAATCCGATTTATCAGGGGCCGCAAGAGTCATATAGCTCGGTTTGCCTGCTTCATTGGAAAGGTGCTCATTTTTGTTATTGTCCCCGGCATAGGAATTGCTCGCCTGGGGAATTCCCAGCCAGATTCCATTGCTGTTGTCCTCGTCAGCCGCCCATCCGGACTTGGAAAACTGGGTGAAATGCGCCGTCATGTAGAGGGCCTCGTCATAACGGACATATCCCGCCCACGGCTCTCTGGCGCTGACCAGATCTTTATGCGCATACTGCAGCCCGTCATAGAAACCGCCGATTGCAGGCTGGAATATGTAATGAGTCATGTTGCTGAACACAAAGGAATTTAAGTAACCGTCCACCATGGCCAGAGGGCTCTGATTCCCGCCCATCGCCACATAGGAATCGGTGCGCCGCTCCGCCTGGCTCGTCATGCCAAAGGTCGCGCAGCCTTCGCTGTACCAGATTTCCTTATTGTATTTCTGTGCCAGATCCCGTACATTCTGGTCCGTGCCGGTTACGTAATGGATTCCCACCGCATCGACAGAATCCCACGTTCCGCCCTTCTGATCCTTTGAGTTATACATGTCCGTGACAATTCCCCAGGAATCGATTTCATCGGCGGCTACAAACTGAATCCTGTGATAGGCGTCCTGTGCATCCTCCTCCATGTAATCCGGGAAATCGCTCTCTTCTTCCACCAGCTTTGTAAATGCCTTTGTCATTGGTGCGCTGATCTTAATCGCATCATTGTAGTTCGCCTCGTTGACACCGGCGGCAATGTAGTCTGCCATGATGCCATACTTCTCATAAGCGTCGAAAATGGTATCGCGGTACCATTCATAGACCTTTTCTGTGTTGGTATTGCCATTGGTCCAGTTCGGGGAACGCCAGCGCAGAACACTGACCTTTACATCCGGGTTCACACTCTTCGCATCCGCCGCCAGCTGCCAGCCAGGGGAACGGGACACGTCGGCATCCTCGCCCTCATACCGGATAGTAGCCGGATCCGCCGCCGTCGAAGTATTACCGTCATTTCCCATCTCAATTTTCACGTGGGATATTAAGGGATGTTCTCCTTCAAACAGGGTATGAATCATTTCCCAGTACTTTTCCGGCGCCTCTGCCTTATAGTCCATCAGCAGGTTGCTGGTTCCGTTGCAGCTTAAGAGTCCCCAGCCTTTGTATGTCAGTCCGTTGGTCATCAGAGCCGCCGCATCCACATCGCTGCCTTTAATGGTGATCACTGCATCGTAAACCGGAAGAATATTTCTGATCTTTGCGGTTGCTGCCAATACGGCCTCTCTCGAAGCATTTCCGCCTGCAAGAAGGGCATCTGCCTCGGCGACGGCCTGTTTCAGTGCCTCATTGCCGGGGTCCTCCGTGTCGAGATAAGCGTTTGCCTCCGCCACAGCACGCTTTAACTCAGAAAGCAGCGGCTCCATCATCCGCGTTTTCGTCTCGGCGGCAGCCGCTTCCTCCGACATGGCCTCAGATGTCACCACAATATCATCATAAAGGCCATTCAGCAGAAAATTGGTGGCAAAGGAGCGTCCCAAAGCTGCTGTTATATTACTCATCCCGCTCAGTTTGAAGCCGAGATCAGGAATCTCTCCCGCCTTTTCACCATTTAAATAAACCGTAACAGAACCGTTGGCGCCGTCCTTTTCCGAATAAGACACGGCCATGGCGTTCCAGTCATCTGCAATGATATGTTCCAGAGCCGTATTTCCGGCGCTGATTCCGCCTCCCGCCTTGGAATCGCCGTATCCCACTTTCCCCGACTGGGTAAAAATATGGATATTCTGATTCTCTGTTCCTATGGAAAATGCCGCTTTTTTATTCCTGTTATCTTCATTTGTATCAGTATCTTCCACCTTTACGTTGGCAAGCAGCGTAAATTCTTTTCTCCCAAACAGTGCGGCCGCATCTTTGATTTCCGCATGGCCGCCATTCTGATTATTCCAGCCAGCTGTCACTTCTACCACGTTACCGCGGCCGGCGTCCGAAATAACGCTCGCTCCCCGATTCGTGAGGCCGCCATCCGTCTCCTCCAGCGCTGTGTCAAACGGCACCAGGGATGAATCCTTTTCGGCAACCGCCAGCCAGCTGAGAATTGCCCCTTTATTCTTCATATCCTGGATCCGGAGCGTCACCTCACCGGCCTTATCCAGGGTAACATCGCCAGTGACGCGTGTTTCCTGGTTGACTATTAGCGCTCCGGTCGTTCCCAGAGAAACCGGGGTACCATCGTCGATCTGTGCCGTGATGTCAAGCGTTCTTCCCTGATCCGGCCACCATTCGTAGTGCGCGGTTGTAATTTCATACGTTCCTGCATCCAGGGGAAGCGTATAGGTAAGAAGCTTGTCCTGATCATTATAGATCCCGGATACCGCCTTATCCTCTGTCGTTACATTCCCTTTGGTTTTCACATTCTGATTGTGAAATCCCCAGGAGCCTTCCACGTACACCGCATCGGCCGCATCATTTTTCAGCTTAGTCCCCGTTAATTCCTTCACCGCTTCATAGGCAGGAGTGGTTCCATCCAACGGGCCGCTGCTGTAATTATCAATATAATATACCAGTTCCTGAGGTACGACCTCCACATCATATCGTACACCTTTGCTGGTCACTGCTACTGTATCGTATGCCTTACCAAACTGGTCTGCCTTGACAGATGCGTCATCTTTTAACTGCTCCGGCACCTGGCCCACATAGGTAGCAATCCGCTGGTTTGTCTCAGCATAGGCTATCGTGGGAACAGAAACGGAAGGCACCATCATCGCAGTCACAAGAATCCAGGACAGCGCTCTCTGCCCCTGTTTCTTACACTTCATACTTTTTCCTCCTCTTTACATACCCTTTTCCATAAAACAGTTCATTGAAGCATTGTCAATAAGCCCGCATTCACTTTCATTGTGAACAGTATCGTAAACAGAGGAAAAAGCAAAAAATGTCGAAAACAGATTCCTTTTGCTCTCTCAATTTGCTATAATTAAGTCAGGCTTATTGCTGTGATAAAATGCAGGAACGACTCTGTGCCACCAGATTGTTTTGCTTTGCGTTCACGCGATAAGCTTTTTTTCCTGCACTTTTTTATGTTTTTTCTCCCCCCTCTCCTTCTGACTGTATTATCACATAGTTTTTTGTGTGTTTTGAATAGAATATTTTTTCATGAAACTGTAATTTTATTAGTATTGTTCAATAGCCCCTTCCTCCCCTCCCTCTGTCCATGTAATTTCTTAAGCAATACCTGTACTTTTTATTTCTGATATTTTCCATCCGTTCTCATCACAGTTAATGACGCAGCGCTGTTCCAGTACAGCTTCTTCACAAAATAAAAAACGCCCCCATACGGGACATTCAACTTCTTTGTCCTGTATGGGGGCACTGCATTTTTTAACAGCTTCTCAAGTCTCCTTCATCCGGATATCTCACGATTCTCCGTAACACTCTGCGGCTGCTGAAAGCGCATCGATCACCTGTATTCCCACGGCCGGAAGACCGACTAAAACTGCGCTCATGACTTCAGCCTTTGTCGCTCCCAGCTCTTTTGCAGAATCCACATGGTAGGCAATGCCTCCGGTCATGCGCAGAGCGGCCAGTACGGATAAGTAGGCCAGCTCCTGCGTCTTTCTGTCCAGTGCACTGGCCTGTGATCCTTTCATGACCATTTCCATGTACGCCTTCCCGGTTTCTCCAGTCTCACTCAGCAAAATCTTAAATCCATTTCCCATCTTACTTTTCTCCATGTCACATTCTCCATTCTCTATTTTGATTTTATGGTATTGAAACGATCACACGGCCTGCTGCCAGCCCCTATAACCGCTTCTATAAAGTAAGATGCTGCGAAATTATGAAAGTCCCGTTTTTTCTGCATTATTTGTTAAAAAAAGTTCCGATTGCCGACGCCACCGTATCATACCATTCCTGCGGCGGAACGCGGTCCGGAATGTTTTGGTAATAATGGAGAATCTGTCTCCTCGTTTCTTCGTCCGGCTGATACCTGGTATCCCGGTAGTCCAGTACGGTGATCCGCGTTCTCGTCTCCCTCTGCAGAGCATTCCTGTTACTTGAAAATTCAATCCATGCCGAACATCTGCAGGGATTTTTCTCATCCAGGATGCCGCAGTGGTCACGGAAGAAAGACTCCAGACTCAGCCTCGCCCTGTATAAAAGCCCCTTTACCGCCTTGGGCGTAACATCGAGAATTTCCGCCGTCTCCGGAATGGACAGGCCAAACATATCCACAAGCGAAAATGCAGCCCTCTGATTCAAAGGCAGCTTCCCCGCCATCGCAAGAAAGCAGCCGTCCCGAAGCCTTCCAACCTCCTCCGACACGATAACTTCTTCTACAGGAGACGGAATGCTTTCAGTAAGAAGACTCCCCTCCCGCTCCAGGGCCTCCAGATCATCTGAAAAGCTGAGAGGGGTGCTGGCCTGTTTACGGATCTTCATCCGAAATTCATTGACACAGATCGTTCGCAGCCAGCTCTTCACCGCCGCCGGATTCTTAAGTTCCGGGCAGTGCAGCCACGCCTTTAAGAGCGTCTCCTGGGAAAGGTCCTCTGCCTCCTGCACATCCGTTGTCAGACGGAACGCAAGCCCATACACGAACCTTCCATATTGCTCAATCCATTCTTCTGTTCCCAAGTCCACATTGCCTGCTGCCTTCTGTTGTATCTCCTTCATCATACGCCTCGCTGCAGTTCACGGCCCTGCTATTTATAAACCAGCCGTGATACCGTTTTTTCCTTTGCAAATCCCGGAATCTGGTACATCACCAGAACATCCGTGATTCCCTGTTCCTCCATCCACTCCTTCAAATTCAGGTTCAGGTACCGCAGGTCCGCCATATACACGGTTCCGAAATGGTTGGCCGCGAACACGGCGAAGCTGTGGGCGTAGGAGTCCTTAATTATAAAAAGCTTCTTTTCCTTCTGATCTCCCTCTATGCTCCTGTTTTCGATTTTGGTTATGGCATGGTTGCCGTCGAGATACACGGCGTATTTGTCCTTTCCCTTTAATGCGTCAGGAAAGTAGAGGGAATCATATTCCTTCGGTTCCCCGTCGAAGGACACCCGGTAATCCTGCGGCTCCTTCGGCTGCCACACTTCGATGGAATCGTATCGCCACGGAACATTGAGTTTAGAATAGACCGTTCCATGAAACTCGCTGCTGGCCGTCCGGATATCAAACATGTCTTCTGTCCACGGCATAAGCCCCATGGATTCTGCCCACAGGCGGTATCCCAAAAACGCCCCTCTGGCGGTCCAATGGTGATCCGTCCGGTAGTACAGAGCCTCGTCCCGAAACGATTTTAAGCAGTCTTCTGCCGGAAGCACCATCTCCGGGGAGTTCCCTGTTTCTTTCAGGCGTTCGGATAGCAGCTCCGTTACCCGGCCCTGATCGTAGGGCGCAGCGAGAAATGGCAGCCGGTCCGTCATGACCTGGGACGCCGATGGTACAAGCATCACCCGCACATGGTCTTTCCCCAGAGACTTTTCCGCCGCCCCTGTAAATGCGGCCAGCTTCTCCATATTTTTGTTCAGCTGCTCCCCTTCCACGTCCTCTGTATCGTATTTCTCGATCAGATAGCCGTCTTTCCCAAAGTATACGCCGTTTACATCTTCCTGAAAGGCCAGACGCTCTGACGTAACCTTCAGACCGATCCATCCGTTTCTTCCCGGAAACTGATCGCTCAAATACTGTTCGTACTTCTCTCCATAGCTTCCATCCAGCAGAGACTTCACCGTAAATTCCGGTTTCTTTTGCAGATACCGGTTCTCCGAGTCGGAAAACGCCTTCTGCGGCGTGATCATACCAGCCAGGGATACAATCCCCAAAAAGCCCAGAAACAGGAAGGTCATGCCTCCGCCTCTGTCACTGTGTCTCTCTTTCTTCATAAACTCTCCTCATTTGCCAGCGCCGGGAGGCACTAGAACCTGAAATACAGAAACGGATTATAACTGGCATCTACCAGAAATGCAACCGACAGCACAAGAATAACCGCCACAAACAGCAATTCGGCCGTCTCTCTCACACGTCCCGAAAGCTTCCTGCACAAGATCCCCGGAAGCGGTGTAGAACCCAGGACAGCCGCCGCAAGTAACGGCAGATTGGTCACCAGCAAATACCACGTTCTCCGGCTTGCAAAGGCGATACCTCCGGCGCCGGCCATCTGGGTGAAGTACTGAAGCCCCTCCGCCATATTTTCATGTGCAAACAGCACCCAGCCAAGAAAGACGAAGATCATGGCGTATGCGCTTCTGACGGCAGATGGCATCTTCTCCAGATACGGCTTCAGAATAAACTTCTCAAGCAGCAGAAGCACACCGAAATAGAGCCCCCATAAAAGGTAATTCCAGGCCGCTCCGTGCCAGATTCCTGTCAGCAGCCAGACGATCGCGATGTTCCGCACCTGCACCGCAGCGCCTCTCCTGTTTCCGCCCAGCGGTATATACACATACTCCTTAAACCAGGTGCTCAGGGTAATATGCCACCTGCGCCAGAAATCGGTGATGCTCTTCGCCGTATAGGGATACCGGAAATTCTCCGGGAAATGAAAGCCCATCATCGCGCCCAGCCCCATGGCCATATCCGAATAACCGGAAAAATCAAAGTAGATCTGCATGCCGAACGCCAGAATCCCCATCCACATCATCAGGACGGTCCGCTCTGCATCCGGAACACCCGAAATCTGCGTCCACAGCGCTCCTATGGTATTGGCGATCAATACCTTCTTTCCCAGGCCCACGGCAAACAGAAAGACTCCCCTGGAAAATCCGGCAGAGTTCTCAGTCCGCTCCCGCAGTTCCTCTGCAATGGTGTGATACCGCACGATTGGTCCCGCAATCAGCTGGGGAAACATGGAAACATAGGCGCCGAAATCGATGATATTCTTCTGCGGGCTGGCCTCCTTCCGGTAGATGTCTATCGTGTATGACATGGTCTGAAATGTATAAAAGGAAATACCGATAGGAAGCGCCAGTCCCGGAAGAGGGAACGAAAGCCCGGTCAGCCGCCCCACGGTTTCCAAAAGGAAATCCGCGTATTTAAACACGCCTAAAAGCCCCAGATTGATGATGACCGAGGAAGCCACACAGAGCCTGGCCCGCTTCTGTTTTCCCTCTTCCATAAAGCGCCAGACCAGACGTCCGTGGACGTAATCGACCAGCGTGGAAAACAGCAGCAGGGAGATGTATACCGGTTCTCCCCAGCCATAAAAAATGAGGCTCCCAATGAACAGAACCCCATTGCGGAACCTCTTTGGAGCAGCAAAATATACAATTAACATAACCGGCAGAAACCGGAATAAGAATAACAGGCTGGAAAATACCATGTTTACCCCTCAAAGAATGCGTTAATTGCGTCAACTGCCTTCTTGTTTTCTTCCTGTGCAGATTGAAGGGCAGCCTCTTCGCCCTGCTCCTGCGCTTCCTCAGAAGCCGTTCCCAGCATAACGAAGAACACATAATCTCCGTGGCGGACTACTTCAGACGCCTGCACCTTGCTGATGTTCATCGGATACTGCATGGAATCTTCCACGAGACGGGTGCGGTAATCGCCAAGCAGCTTCTCAACATCCCCGCCCTTTCCTTCCTTCGCCCTGATGGCCACAAAGGTGTCCACATGGACGCTGATCATCGGTCCTTCCGCGATGAATTCCTCATATAAATCCGCCGGAACTCCGAATATATCGTTTAATGCCTGTGCGTCATAGGCTGCACTTGGAATATAATTTTCTCCGTATACATCTTTTACTGCCTGGTGAACTTTCTCCAAATCCACCGTAATCGCCTGTGTGGACTCTGCCACAGTTCCTGACCCGCCGTTATCCGGGCCCTTCTTGCCTCCACAGGCCGTAAGGCTTATCGCTGTCAGAACCAGCGCGGTTACAAATACTGATTTTCTCATAAATTTCTCCTTTATCTGTTCTACTTACGCGGATTCATTATAATATAGAATCGGCCAGATATCTATAGCATATCTCCTACGAAATACTGAAGGTTCTCTTACGGCCCGTCAGTTCATTCCCTGTCCTTCATTCCCCGTCATTTCATCAAATGAAATCAGCCATACTGCAATGAAAAAGCCTGCACATCCCTTACCTCCATGATTCCAGGTCAAATAAGGCGATGTGCAGGCGTATCAAAATTCAAAATCATCAAACCCATAGATTAGCGGATAAGGCGCGCAGTCCCGCAGGGGGGCCTGGATCGTTCCCTTCACGCCTCTGCTGAATGCCGGTCTGCGTGTGGAAGACTTTGTTCTGTTCTTAATCAGCCGGCCGCCCTGCCCCAGTTCTCCCACATAATATCCGTCCTGATCATAAATATCTCTGCCGAAAAACTTCCCGAGCACGGTGCCGTCACAGGCCACCAGATACTCCTTCTGTCTGACTCCCACGTATTTACCGCCCCAGGTCCAGAATCTATCCATACTCTCACACCATTCCCTTTTCTCAAATCTTTTCTCATATCATACACTATTTTTGTAAAAAAAGGAACACCCGGATTCCCTTGTTTGAACACATTTCCTAAAATTTCGGTCAGGTATAGATTTTTCCGATATTCTGGTATATAATTGGCAACAACAAAAGAGAAGAATCTAATCTTCAGGAGGATACCATGGGATTTCAATATGTAAACAACCTTCCGACCCCGGATGAAATCAAAGAACGCTTCCCTCTTCCGGCTGAATTAAAAGAGCGGAAGGCAAAGAGGGACCAGGAAGTCAGCGATGTTCTGACCGGCAAAAGCGATAAATTTCTCGTGATCATTGGTCCGTGCTCTGCGGACAATGAAGATTCCGTGTGCGACTACGCAGAACGCTTAATCAAGGTTCAGGAGAAGACCGCGGACCGTCTCATCATCATTCCGCGTGTCTACACCAACAAACCGCGTACCACCGGCGAGGGATACAAGGGAATGCTTCATCAGCCGGATCCGGAGAAGAAACCGGATATGCACGAGGGACTCATCGCCATCCGCAAGATGCACATGCGCGTATTTGCCGAGACAGGCTTCCCCACCGCCGATGAAATGCTCTATCCGGAGAACATGACTTATCTGGATGATATCATGTCCTACGTGGCCATCGGAGCCCGTTCCGTAGAGAATCAGCAGCACCGTCTTACTGCCAGCGGCTGTGATGTGGCCGTCGGCATGAAGAATCCGACCAGCGGCGACTTATCCGTTATGCTGAACTCCGTCGTAGCTGCACAGCAGGGGCATGATTTTACATACCGCGGCTGGGAAGTAAAGAGCGGCGGCAATCCGCTGGCTCATACCATTCTCCGCGGCGCAGTCAACAAACACGGCCAGTGCATTCCGAACTACCATTTTGAAGATCTGGTTCTGCTTCAGGAACTTTACGCAAAGCGCAGCCTGGATAACGCAGCCTGTATCGTGGATACCAACCACTCCAATTCCAACAAGAAATACATGGAACAGATCCGCATCGCCAAAGAAGTTCTTCACAGCAGAAGACATGCGGCTCAGATCAAGGATCTGGTCAAGGGCCTGATGATCGAAAGCTACATTGAGCCAGGCAGCCAGAAAGTCGGCGAGCACTGCTACGGGAAGTCTATCACCGACCCCTGTCTTGGATGGACAGATTCTGAACGACTGCTTTATGAGATTGCGGAAAACGTATAAAAACAAGAGAACAGCCGCGCACAAGGTTTTAATCCTGTGCGCGGCTGTTGTACTTTGCCCTTACTTTGTCTGAACGACTCCATTTACAGTCCATTCACCGTTCTCATTCACGGTATTCCCATCAATCACACCATTCTGATCCAGAACCCAGCACCAGGCCATTTTTCCTGACGGCGAAAGCCCTTCCCTGATTATCAAGCGCTTCAAAATTATATTACTAATTTCGCATCATTTATTGTATACTATATTTCTAATCACCAACTGGGGGAAATGAAATGAACGCATTACAGAGAAACTGGAAACAGAATTTTTTTACGATATGGGCGGGGCAGGCTTTTTCCCAATTTTCAAGCGCTGTCCTTCAGTTTGCCATTGTGTGGTACTTGACGGATCAGACCGGCTCGGCCCTCGTCCTGACAGCCGCCATGATGATGGGATTTTTACCGCAGGGAGTCCTGGGACCGTTTATCGGGGTGTTCATCGACCGGTATAACCGAAAACGGATCATGATTCTCTCGGATCTGTTCATCTCCGCCGCCAGTTTGGTCATGGTAATCGCCGGCTGGACGGGGACATTGTCAACCGAACTGATCCTCGTGGTCCTGTTTTTCCGTTCCATCGGTTCTGCCTTTCACACACCGTGTCTCCAGGCCGTTACGCCGCAGATTGTTCCGGAGGATCAGCTGACCCGCTGTGCCGGATATTCCCAGGCTTTAGAATCCGTATCACAGATACTGAGCCCGGTACTGGCTGCCATATTCTACAGCTCCTGGAGCTTAAGCGGCATCATCTTTCTGGATGTTCTGGGCGCATTGGCCGCGGTCTTCACACTGGCCATTACGGAGATACCGAAGCTGCCGGAAGAGGAAAACAGGGGAAAAGTCCATGTACTGCGGGAGGCCATGGAGGGCTTCTTAATTCTGAAGACGAATAAGGGCATGCTGGGTCTGGTTCTGATCAGCACCCTGTATACCCTGGCGCTGATGCCGACCAGTGCGTTGTTCCCGCTGATGAGCATGTCGTATTTTCATGGAACCAGCACAAATGCAAGCGTCGTCGAAGTCGTATTTTCGATCGGGCTGTTGTTCGGCTCTCTTATACTATCGAAATGGGGCGGAACGAAAAACAGGATTTATACCATTGTCGGTTCGTTTCTGCTGATGAGCTTCAGTTTATTTATATCCGGGCTTCTTCCCGAGCATGGTTTTGCCGCATTCGTCTTCTGTTCCTGGCTGATGGGCGTGTCCGGCCCGTTTTATTGGGGAATCTACACACCGCTTCTGCAAAGCAGCTTCGAAGCAAAATATCTGGGACGCGTTCTATCGTTATCCGGCAGCATCCGGTTGATCAGCGGACCGGTCGGATTATCCGTCTCTGGAGTATTTGCGGAGCGCTTTGGCGTTGAGAAATGGTTTATTATCGCCGGGTGGCTGGTGCTCATCGCGTCGTTTTTATGTCTTGCAATACCAGCCGTGCGCAATTGTGATCGACAGGCGGCAGGACAGGAGGGGCAGTAATATTTCTGAGGTTCCTGGATTACAGGCCGACTGTGAACCTCCAGGCCGCATGGATCATATTATATCTGTGTGACCTGGCCCTATTGCAGATATTATAACCAGCGCTGTTATCTGAAAGGTTTCCGCACATTCCCAGTTTTAGTGGATACATGCAGTCAGCATTTAGTTTTTACACATATTTCACAAAATTTTCACGATTAAACTGTTTATTATTTTGCTTTAATCTTGTATCGCGCTAAAATATATGGTAGAATATAGATAGATTGATTTATCTATATTTCACAGTTCACCAATCATTTTCTGGAAGAGTATCTTAATGTTTTGTCACCCGACGTACGGATTATCCGCCCGCCATAAAAAGGAGGCTGGGATATGCGAACGAAACAAGTTGACATTTATCAGCGTTATACCCCCATCCCCATAGCTGTTTTAATTACGGCGGCCAATTGTTTTGACTGCGACATCTATATCGATAATGGCAAATCGAAAGTAAATGTAAAAGACTATGATGAGATGAAGAAAGGACTGGTAACGCGGAACAGAAATTTACTATTTTACTTTGACGGCAAAGATGAGAAAGCCGCTGAAGGACGGATTGAGATGTTGTTTCAGCCATAATCTGTCAGAAAGGACACCGATATGCCACAGTACACCGATGATTTCAGGCCGCTTGACACCATATCCGGTTTTTCCGTAAGACCAGGATTGTACGAAGAATTCGGCGCGCGTCTGATACCTGGAGGAGTCAGTTTCACGCTTCATTCACAGGAAGCTGCGTCCTGCGAGCTGCTGCTGTTTCACCATAACGAAAGTGAACCATACGCGAAGATCCCCATCCCGGACCGTTACCGGATCGGGAATGTCTATTCCATCATCGTGTTCGGCTTAGACACCTGGGATTTGGAGTATGCGTTCAGCATTGATGGGCCGTATGATCCAAAGAAAGGGCTTATCTTCGACAAAACCAAATACCTTCTGGACATTTATGCGAAAGCCGTTACCGGACAGGGCACATGGGGCTCCAAGCCGGAAAGCGGCTTTCGGTATAAAGCGAGGGTAGTCTCAGACAATTTCAACTGGGACGACTGCTGCCATCCTCCAATTCCCATGGAGGATTTAATTATTTATGAGCTTCATGTCAGGGGATTTACAAGGGATGCTTCTTCCGGGGTCACCGCTCCCGGAACCTTTCAGGGGATCATGGAAAAGCTTCCCTATCTGGAGGACTTGGGCGTCAACGCCATCGAGCTGATGCCCATTTTTGAATTTGACGAGATGCGCAGCCAGCGCAGCGTGAACGGGAAGATGCTGCTGGATTACTGGGGCTACAATCCCGTCAGCTTCTTCGCTCCCAACACCAGCTACGCCTCAAAAAGCGAGCACAATCACGAGGGCCGGGAGCTGAAGACGCTCATCCGCACCATAAAAGAGCACGGCATGGAGGTCTATCTCGACGTCGTCTTCAATCACACCGCGGAAGGCAATGAAAAGGGCGGATTCTTCTCCTTTAAGGGCTTTGACAACCATATTTACTACATGCTGACCCCCGAAGGCTTCTACTATAATTTCAGCGGCTGCGGCAATACCTTAAACTGCAACCATCCCATCGTCCAGCAGCTGATTCTGGACTGCCTCCGGTACTGGACCATCCATTACCACGTGGACGGCTTCCGGTTTGATCTGGCGTCTATCCTGGGGCGAAGCGAGGATGGAACGCCGCTACACAAGCCTCCGCTTCTTGAATCCTTATCCTACGATCCGGTGCTAGCCAGTGCGAAGCTGATCGCCGAGGCCTGGGATGCGGGAGGTCTATACCAGGTCGGCTCCTTCTCATCCTGGAACCGCTGGGCGGAGTGGAACGGCAAATACCGGGACGATATGCGACGTTTTTTAAAGGGCGATGACAACACCGCCGCTGCGGCTGTCAAGAGAATCACCGGCTCGCCGGATCTCTATCCGCCGGCCACACGTGGATTTAATTCCTCCGTCAACTTCCTGACGTGCCACGACGGTTTTACCCTCTATGACCTCTACAGTTACAACGAAAAACACAACGAGGCCAACGGCTGGAACAATACAGACGGAGACAGTAACAACAACAGCTGGAACTGCGGCATCGAGGGCGAGACCGATGATCCCGACATTCTGGCACTCCGTTTCCGCATGATCAAAAACGCCTGCGCAGTCTTAATGTGCAGCCGCGGGACTCCGATGTTCTTCGCCGGTGACGAATTCGGCAACACCCAGTACGGCAATAACAACGCCTACTGCCAGGACAATCACATCTCCTGGCTGGACTGGTCACTGCTGGAGAAGAACCGGGAAATCCATGCATTTTTCCGCCGTATGATCGCCATTCGAAGGTGTCATCCGGTGATCCGAAGGGAGACGGTTCCTTCCAGCACCGGATTTCCACCTGTCAGCGTCCACGGAACAGAGGCCTGGAAGAATGAAACAGCGGCCTATACCCACTACATCGGCATCATGTACGCCGGGAAACACGACGACGGCACCGAGGATATCATCTACCTCGCCATCAATACCTACTGGGAACCGCTCACCATCGTTCTGCCAAAACTTCCCGAGGGATTTTGCTGGAACCTGCTCGTCGATACGGGGAGAGGGAAAGAAAGTATTCCGGAACATGTGAGCGGCTGGAAAGAAGCGGCCTGCCATTCGGTCACGATTGGAGCGAGGGCTGTGATCGTCCTGGGAGCCGTGGAGATTTAAGAACAGTCTGTATAAGAAAAGTTTAAATAAGAAAGTTTGAATAAGAAAGTTTGAATAAAAAACAGAGGCGATAATCCGCAATGCCCTAGTGGCGGATTATCATGCTGCAAACCCTGGTGGGTCTGCGGCATGCCTCTGTTTTTCGTTTTTGGTTTTTGGTTTTTCGCTTTTTCGCTTTTTCGCTTTTTGCTTTTCGTTTTTCGTTTTTCGTTTTTCGTTTTATATTTTTAATTTTTAATTTTTAATTTTTAATTTTTAATTTTTTTAACTTTTTAGCTTTTCATTTACGTAAATCCACTTCTAAATCTAATATTATATGCTGCCAAACCGAATCAGCCGATAAAGGCTGTGATTCCAAAGTAGACTAAAACGATGGCTCCAAGGACGATTCTATAGTAGCCGAAGAATTTGAAGTCGTGTTTTCTGATGTAGCCCATCAGGAAGCGGATTGCGTATACGGAGACGATGAAAGCCACTACCATTCCGAGGATCAGATAGAAGACCTGGGGGCCGGTGAAATGGAGACCGTATTTTACAATCTTTAAGAAACTGGCGCCGAACATAACAGGGATTCCCAAGAAGAAGGAAAACTCGGCGGCAGCACCTCTGGAGCATCCAAGGATCATGGCGCCCAGAATGGTGGAACCGGAACGGGACGTGCCGGGGATCAGGGACAAGAGCTGGAACAGGCCTATGTAAAGCGCCGTCTGGTAGGAGATGTCTCCCACCCGCTGCATCTCAAAGTTTCGGCTTTTATTCGCGTTTTCAATGACGATGAACAGCACGCCATAGATAATTAAGGTGGCCGCAACGACATAACCGTTCATCAGGTATTTTTCCATGATGTCGTCGATCAGAAGTCCTATGATGGCCGCCGGGATACACGCGAGGATAATTTTGGACCACAGCTCCAGTGTGGCCCGCTTTTGTGCGGGTTTCTTCGTCGGTGAAAATGGATTCAGCTTGTGGAAGTACATGACCACGACCGCCAGAATCGCGCCCAGCTGGATCACGACCATAAACATGTTTTTAAAATCTTCCGGCTGCTTCAGATGGATGATTTCATCTACCAGTATCATATGGCCCGTACTGCTGATGGGGAGCCATTCGGTAAATCCCTCCACGATTCCAAGCACGATTACCTTTAATGTCTCAATTATACTCATCTCTTATTTTCCGTCTCCATTCTTATATATTTTCAATCTGCCAGTCTATGGGCTCCAGCCCGTTGGCCCTTAAATACTCATTGGTTTTGCTGAAATGCCTGCTTCCGAAAAAGCCCCGGAACGCAGAAAGGGGACTGGGATGCGGTGCCTCCAGAATCAGGTGCTTCGGATTGGTCAGCATACTCTTCTTATTCTGTGCCGGTCGGCCCCACAATAAGAATACCATTGGCCGGTCCTGCTCGTTTAAGATTTTGATAGCCGCGTCCGTAAATGTCTCCCATCCGATTCCCTGGTGGGAGTTAGCCGCATGAGCGCGGACAGTCAGCACTGTATTGAGCAGCATGACGCCCTGATCCGCCCACTTCTTTAAGTAGCCGTTATTGGGGATATCGCATCCCAGATCGTCGTGCAGCTCCTGATAAATGTTCACCAGCGACGGAGGCACATCCACATCCGGCTTTACGGAGAAGCAGAGGCCGTGGGCCTGCCCGTAATTGTGGTAGGGGTCCTGCCCCAGAATCACCACCTTTACCTTGGAAAGGGGCGTAAACTGAAACGCATTGAAGATATCATCCGCCTCCGGAAAGACTCTTTTCGTCTCATACTCCTGCTTAACCTTCTTATAAAGTTCCTTGTAATATGGCTTCTTAAACTCCACACTCAGTGGTTCCAGCCAGTCATTATCGATCGCACCCATTTTGCTGTTATTTCCTTTCGTATTGTCCTGTATACTTTTGACTGTATCGTAATCCTCTGCCCTATAATCTCACAGGCAGTCCCCGGTCCGCCAGATAGCGCTTCAGATCCATGATCTCCAGTTCCTTATAATGGAACAGGGAAGCCGCCAGCGCAGCGTCTGCTTTTCCCGTCGTCAGGGCATTGTAAAAATGTTCTTTTGTTCCAGCGCCGCCCGACGCGATGAGCGGTACGGAGACGCAGTCTGCGATCACGGCATTTAATTCATCATCATATCCGGCCTTTGTGCCGTCGCAGTCCATGCTGGTTAAGAGAATCTCCCCCGCGCCCATGCGGTCGGCCTTCATGGCCCACTCCACAGCGTCCAGCCCTGTGTCGATACGGCCGCCGTTTTTGTATACATTCCATCCGCTTCCGTCGGCCCGCCTTCTGGCATCGATGGCGACAACCACGCACTGGCGTCCGAATTTGTCCGCCGCATCGGAGATCAGCTCCGGTGTGTTGATGGCAGAGGAATTGATGGATATCTTATCCGCGCCCTCCCGGAGAAGCAGTTTAAAATCATCTACCGTGCGGATTCCGCCGCCCACGGTAAATGGGATAAAAACAGTTTCCGCCACGCGGCGCACCATATCCACCACGGTATTCCGGTTGTCGGAGGAAGCTGTGATATCCAGAAAGACAAGCTCATCCGCTCCGGCCTTATCGTATGCGGCCGCGATCTCCACCGGATCTCCGGCATCCTTTAAATTCACGAAATTGACGCCCTTCACCACGCGTCCGTTATGTACATCGAGACATGGAATTATCCTTTTCGTCAGCATCCGACCACCTCCTATTGTAGTTCGATGAAATTTTTCAGAATCTTTAATCCCGTGGTACCACTCTTTTCCGGGTGGAACTGACAGGCAAAGATGTTGCCGTGTTCCACGGAAGCGTGAAAACGGACACCGTAAACGGAGGACGCCGCCACATCCCCTTCATTCTCCGCTTTTAAATAATATGAATGGACAAAATACACATATTCCCCCGAAGCCAGTCCTTTAAAAAGCTTTGCTTCCGGACGGATGTCCAGACAGTTCCAGCCCATGTGGGGAACCTTGAGCCCCGGTGTATCCGGGAACTTCACAATCTCTCCCGGAAGAATTCCCAGGCCGGGGACGCCTTCGCTCTCCCCGCTCCGCTCAAATAAAAGCTGCAGCCCCAGACAAATCCCTAAAAACGGAGTTCCCTGGTCTGTCACGCGGTGAATCACATCCACTAATCCGTATTGACGGAGCTTCCCCATGGCATCTCCAAAGGAACCAACTCCCGGCAGAATCACCCGATCCGCGGAAAGAATCGTCTTCTCATCCCGGCTGATAACCGGCTGCTCTCCCAATGCATCCAGTGCCTTTTCCACACTTCTTAAATTTCCGGCATCGTAATCAATAATCGCTATCATGGCCGCCACCTCGTATCGCCTTTTTTCAACATTTTATCACAGGATACCTGATTGTACAACTTTAAAAGTTGAAGTATAAATTTCTAAAGTACTCCACAGAATTCACCGGGACAGACACAGCCGTTTCCCCCATTTCAGCGGAAAGCTGTGCAAATTTTCCATGGATCCGGTACATATGAGCCTTCTTATTCAGCGCCGCTGTCTTCTCAAACGGCCACCGGATCACCGTAGGCACGGCAAATCCTACCCCCAGCTCCAGAATAACCAGCCTCTTGTTCAATGTGCCGGCCAGCCAGGCTGTATACTTATTCCACTGTGGCAGATAGCCTTCCTCAATATAAGTTTCCGCCTTGATGGTATTTCCCGTCAGCGGCGCGCCGCAGTGAGGGCATATATCGTCCGGAATCTCCCCCGGCTCCCAGATATCCTTCGTGCAGGAGCGGGAGCACTGGCGCCACGTTTCATTTCCGCAGGGAGCCACAATTCTCGACGCATCAATCCCGGACTCAAAGATCCGGGCATCCGTCACCGTCGTCACAATAAAAAAGTCCCTGCCCTCCGTCAGCTCCGCCAGCTTCTCATACACATTTGCTATATCCGGGACAAGCTCCGCCTTCCACTCTTCCCCCAGACCGATCAATAATTTCTCACACTCTGCAATTTCCTGTCTGATATTCTGATTTTCTTCCATTTTGAGTCTCCGTTTCATCTCTTGTCCGGCCGCCCCGTTCCCGTTATCATGCCAATTGACGGCGGCCAACTGCCCCTCATTATACACCACCCCGGGCATTGGGAAAAGTATTTTCTCTGTATCCCTAAATTTTCTTGAGTTTCCCCGCCTTTTTATGCTATACTAGGAGCACTCGGTGAGGCACTTCATAAGCTTCGTGCGAGTTATAAGATTTCAAATGGATAGAAAGAAGACTTTAATGATGATTACAGACAAACAAGGACATAAGAGACTGAAACGTCCCTCCCCGTTTCTCGGTGCCTGCGTGGCTGTGGCCGTGCTGGCGCTGCTGCTGGTTATCTATAACTTTTCAAAGCCCGTTCCCATGGTTGGCAGTAAGACCATCACCATCGATGTGGTTTACAAGGATGGCAGTGAGGACAGCTATCACGTTACTACCGAGGCGCAGTACTTGAAGGAGGCGGTGGATGACATTCCGGAACTGACCATAGAAGGCACCACCACCGAGGAATACGGCCTCATGATGATTACCGTCAATGGAGTGCGGGCGGACTATACACAGGATGGAGCCTACTGGGCGCTGCTTTTAGATCATGAACCCTGCAACTACGGCATCAGCATGCAGCCCATCAAAGACGGCGAAAATTACAGTATTGTATATACACCGGCGGACCAGTAATGGAGCCGCCGTTTCTTTGGACAAAAGGGGATTCTTCCCCCACCATTCTCAGCTTCCCGGTCTGCCCCGGCTTGCTCATGCGGCCTTTC
>ERZ791765.90-NODE-90-length-127662-cov-6.236210_pt1 | contig 127662 bp, 110 predicted proteins | sample MGYA00509949_ERZ791765 | MGnify/ENA primary metagenome ERZ791765 (study PRJEB30046, sample SAMN00791980) | human gut metagenome | study: EMG produced TPA metagenomics assembly of the A metagenome-wide association study of gut microbiota in type 2...
TAGCATCTTTAATTTCCTCTAAATTCACAGTATCAATAATAAATTCCATTTTTATTCCCCTTTTATAATGTTTGTTCTGTTCTTTCAATTATATCATCTTGAGTTGCTCTTGATAAGACATTAAAGAATGCCGAATACCCTGCAACCCTAACAATCAAATCACGATGCTTTTCTGGATTCTTTTGAGCATCAATCAATGTTTCTCTAGAAACTACGTTATATTGCACATGATAGCCATGTAATCGATTAAAGAAAGTTTTAATTATCATTTCTAATTTCTCTTTATTTTCTTCTGTCGCTAACATTTGTGGTGTTACTTTTTGATTTAATAAAACACCACCGGTAATTTCATGTGTTGGTAATTTTGAAACTGTTTTGAATACCGCTGTAGGTCCATTTTTATCCATTGCATGAGCTGGAGAACAACCTTCAGCAAGTGGAGTATGGGCTTTACGACCATCTGGGGTTGCCATTGTCCCATATCCTTGTCCAACATTAGCAGAAATTGAGGAAGTACCTGCATAGCGAATCCCTCCAACAGGTCCTCTTTGATATCGAGTACTTGGATATTTTTTGATTTCATTAATATATGAATCATATGCCTCTACAACCAATTGATCAACATAATCATCATCATTCCCATATTTAGGAGCTTCATTAATTAACATACTTTGAATTTTTTGATTTTCTTCACTCATAAAATCATCTTGTAAAGCATCCCATAATTGTTGCGGTGTAATCTTTTTTTCCTCAAAAACTAGTTTTTTTATTGCTGCCAAACTATCTGCCATATTAGCAATTCCAATTTGTAATCCAGAAATGAAATCATAGACTGCTCCGCCTTCTTTAATTGTCTTCCCTCTACCAATACAATCTTGAGTCAAGGTTGAACATAAAATATCTGGAACATCACGCTCTGAAGCAAGATCGACTGCATTTTCTACAATTACAGATAATCGGGTAATTTCTCTAATTGACTTATCCCAGGCATCTTGCAACTCTTCAAAAGACTTCATATCTCTAAAATAGCCGTAACCCTTTACAAATCGTTTACCAGAAGTTACATCTACTCCATCATTCATCACTGCTAATAAAATTCTTGGGAAATTTTGATATGACATTCCTGTACAACGATATCCCCATTTCCCAGGAACAGCTGTTTCAACACAACCAATTGCTGAATAATTATAAGCATCTTCCTCTTTTACTCCCAGATCAATAAACGAAGGAATAATAATTTCATCATTATTAAATGCCGGCATTCCTGTTCCTAACTTCATAACTTCGATACATTCATCTAAAAATTCTTTATTTAAACCATTATAATATCTAACAGTCAAATTAGGCTGTGGCAATCTTGTTTGAGCAACAGATTTCAAAACTAAAAACGAAAGTTTGTTCACTGCATCTTTTTTATCAGGAGTTTGTCCACCAATAGTTACATTTTGGTACATTGGACTACCAGCACTGCTAAATGTGTGAGCCTGGCTTCTGACCTTATTAATAGTTAATGTTTTGATCCATAAATTTGTTAGCAACTCAACAGCTTCCTCATCCGTGATTACGCCTTTTTCTAGATCCGCTTTCAAATATGGATACATATATTGATCGAAACGCCCATATGATAATGAATGTCCATTAGATTCAATTTGCAAAATCAATTGAATAAACCAAACTGATTGAATCGCTTCTTTAAAAGATGAAGCTGGTTCATAAGGCACTTTAGAACAAATATTACTAATTTCTAATAACTCATCCTTTCTATGACTTTGAGCATTTTCAGCCATTTCTTGAGCAAGAAGACTAAACCTATCAGCATAAGTTTTAACTGCTTCAATTACAATCAATACAGCTTTATAAAAAACATATTTATCAATATTTTCCGGAACACATAGATCCAACTCTGCTTTTAATTGTCGCACTCTTTTTTCATAACCGACTAATCCTATTTTTAGTAACTGTTCATAATCAACCGCAAGATGAGCATCTCCAGAATTTAATTTTCCTTCCATTCCAAAGAAACCAGTTTCCATAAAAACATTTACTTCTTCAGGTAGTAAAGCTTCCCCCTTAGCTCTTAAATTATTATTCTCCCAAAATGGTGCAATTGAACGTAAAGCTGCTTTTGTTTCTTCAGTAATATAAAAAACATCACCATCTCTTTTTTCAAATTTGTCCAATTCATCAATAACAAATTCTAACGTATATTCGGGAAAAATTGGAGCATCTTTATTTGAAGCAGCCTGATTCCCAACTATTAAAGTTTCATCTTCAATATAAATTGACATTTTCTCTAAAATATTTTTTAACATTAGTGCCCGTTTCATAACCGGTGGCTGATTTTGATATAATCTATAAGATTCTGTAGCTAATAATGCTCTCTCTGCACAAATATACGGTTTTTTATCTAAAACCTTTTCTCTAAAATCATTCATTCTAGGTGTTAAATCACCAAAATGTTCAATGTTTTTCATATTTTTCCTCCAAAGTTACTAAAATAAATTATTAAGTTTCGTTCATAACATAAATTCACTTCATTTACACCTATATATTAACATATACGAACAATAAGTCAATATTTTTATTTCAAAAGCAGTATATATTGGTTTCAAATGAAATATAAACATTTACAATTTGCAATCAACATGATATTATAAATAATGAAAAGATAAGGAGATATTCATAATGGAAAATAAGGGGATAATTTTTAATATTCAAAAATTTAGTATTCATGATGGTCCAGGAATTAGAACAACTATATTTTTTAAAGGCTGTCCATTAAGATGTAAGTGGTGTTCTAATCCTGAATCACAACTAAAAGCAGTTCAAATTTTGTGGGATCATAACAAATGTACGCATTGCATGACCTGTATCAATAATTGTCCTACAGGTGCGATTAAATTAATTGCAGATAAAATTATTATTGATCAAAATAAATGTAATGGATGTTTGAGATGTGTTAATAAATGTCCTCAAATTGCCCTAAAAAATGAAGGTGAGTATAAAACAATTGATGAAATTGTGACAACCTGTCTTCAAGATAAAGATTTTTATGAAGAATCTAATGGAGGTATTACTATTTCCGGTGGAGAAGGAATGTCACAACCAGCATTTTTATTTCACTTAGTTAATGAACTAAAAAAACATCAGCTTCATTTAGCAATTGAAACAACCGGATATATTGAACATGAGCTTTTTACTAAACTTGCTCCATTATTTGATCTGTTATTATTTGATGTTAAACATTATGATCGTGAGCAGCATTTTTTAGGTACAGGTGTTTATAATGATTTAATAATTAAAAATTTAAAGTGGGCATTACAAAACAAAATAGAAGTATTACCAAGAATTCCTGTTATTCCAGATTTTAATGATTCATTAAATGATGCCAAAGGACTAGCAAGACTCTTAAAAAATATCGGTGTTTTAAAAGTTCAATTATTACCATTTCATCAATTTGGTGAAAAAAAATATGAAATGCTCAATCTAGAATATAGTTTAAAAAATAAAAAAGCCCTCCACAAAGAAGACTTAAAAGAATATCAAAATATTTTTATCAATGAAGACATCAAGTGTTTTTTCTAAAAAGCTTACTATAAAATAAGCTTTTTTAATTTTCTACTTTCTTAACTTCAATTCCATGATCTAATAAATAATTTTCGCATTCTATTGGAATATGAGTATCAGTTACAATACATGCGATTTCCGCAGTAGGAATCAAAGTTACAACCCCTTTTTGCAAAAACTTAAATGAATCTGTCACAATTATAACTTTATCAGCTTGTTTTGCCATATCTCTAACTGTTTCGCTACGCATATAATCATTCCCAGTAAAGCCTGAGGTTTCAGTAAAGCCATCAGTTCCAATAAAAAGTTTATCAACAAAAAAAGATTCAACACATTTTTTTGTGATCGGTCCTACCATTACTTGTGATTCATTTTGATATTCACCACCAAGTAAAATAATTCTAATTTTAGCAACTTTACGAATATAATCGGCGATAAAAGCAGAATTAGTAATAATCGTAACATCTTTTTTGGTCTGCGCAATTTCTAAAGCAACCAATGCGCAACAAGAACCTGACTCAATCATTACGGTTTCACCATCTTCTATTGATTCTACCGCTAATTTAGCAATTCTTTGCTTAATATCATAATGATAAGCTAAACGATTATTTATATCATCACTAGAATTTAAAGTTGCAAATCCATGCTCACGAACAATCAATCCACTATTTTCCAATTGAATTAAATCTTTTCTAATTGTTACTTGTGAAACACTGAGTAACTGAGAAAGTTTAGTTACTTCCATTTTCTTATTCTCTGTTATTAATTCTAGTATTTTTGTATGTCTTGCCAACATCTTAACCATCCTCATCACCGCTCTTTTCTTTTATTACCTTATCATATTAATATTTCAAATACAATAAAAACAACTTTCGTTTCAATCATATTATTCTCAAAACGAAAGTTATTATTTCTAATAATAGAACGAAATTTTTTTACCACGATATTCCCGACATGGTAAAAATTGATGTTTAACACCTAAAAGTTTATGTGCCTTTAACAATCTAGCATCTGATAGACAATGACCAATATACTCCTTAGTTAATGGATAACGATTATGACTAGGCAAAATTGTTTCAATTTGATTTTGATATGTATTTAATTTTTCTAAGCTATGAATATACAAATCTAAATTTCGATGCTCACCAAACATATAAATCGGTCCTAATTGTACAATATCACCAACAATTAATAATTTCTTCTGAATATCTAAAAATGCAATACTTCCATAAGTATGTCCAGGTATCTCAATTACCTCAAAACAGTAATCACCAATTTCAATCAAATCCTTTTCTTTTAAACAATTAATTTTTATTGTTGTTTTAATTAAACCCTTATCTCCCTGATGTACATAACATTCTTGAAAACTATCAAGTCCCCCACAATGATCTCCATCACCATGAGTTAACAGTACTTTAAGCGGAAAACTAGTAAGTTTCTGAACTTCATTAATTATCTTCGTCTCAGGAAAACCAGTATCAATCAATATCGCTTCATTTCTACCGATAATTAGAAATTCTCGTACCTGACCATCATCTAAAATATATAAATCTTTAGCATATTCAGTTACTTCCACAATTAATCACCTTCTTTTACTCATTATAAAAGGTTATTGACACAACAAGCAATAACCTTTTATATTATTTATTAAATTTGATCATCTGCCCTCTTTTTCAAAATTTCAAAACGTCGATCAACTTCATCTTGAGCAGCCTGAACAATTTTTGTATACTTTGGATCACTTAAATGTTTAGTTCGCTGCATCATTGCAAACCAATCAATTAATGGAATCTTTTTCTTTGCTTTCTGTGGATCATATGTAAGATTATACTTACCCTGCTCAATTTCAAACAAAGGAAAATAACAACTATTTACCCCTGCTTCAATTACACTTTTTTCTAAATTTGGCTGATCACCCCAATTTAACGGACAAGCAGATAAAGTTCTCAAATATGCTAACCCAAACTCTTTAGCATAAGCCTTAGCTTTAATCGCTTTTCTAACAAAATCTATTGGATTAGATTCAGCTACAGTAGCAATATATGGAATATTTGTTGCAGCCATGATTGCTGGCATATCTTTATTAAAAAATGATTTTCCAAACTGATCTTGACCAAGATGAGAAGTCGAACTTTTAGCCCCTAATGGTGTTGAATATGATAATTGATAACCTGTATTCATATAACCACCATTATCATATTCAAAAATAATCATGTGATGGTTTCTTAAAGCTGCACCTAGTGCACTTCCCATTCCAATATCCATTCCTCCATCACCACTAACCATGATAAAAGTAATTTCTCCTTCGGGATATTCATGTCGTTTTACTTTTTGGTTAAACGCTTCTACGATTCCTGAAAGTGTCGCTGCCCCATTTTGAAATAAATTATGAACATACGGTACTTTAAAAGAAGTTTTTGGATAGGAAGTTGTTACAACCATTCCGCAGCCTGTTTGAAATAATAAAACAACATTTCCACTGATTGCACTTAATAATAAATTGACATTGACGGGAATCCCACATCCTGGACAAGCACCATGACCCCCAGATAAACGTTGGGGCATCTTTGCAATTTGATTAAGCGTAAACGGCTTAACTTCCATTATTTGTTTTTCTTCATTATAAACACACTTGAAGTCATCAGGAGTTTCTTTGATTGGTTTAAAAAATTGAGTTATTGGTTGTTCAATTTTACCGGGATAAATATGTAAATAATCAAATAATTTTACATCTTTTTGAAATCCCATTAATAATAATGCTTTTGCATCATCTTTATAAAAATCACGGCCACCTAAGCCATAAATTCTCGTAATTACACGGGTAGTGATCCCTGCCTCCTGCATTGCCGCCTTTATTTCTAAAGACATATTTCCACCATTGGCACCATAACTATCCTGACGATCACAAACAATCACTGTTTTAGGCACTTTAAAATGCTTAATTAATTCCTTACTTGGAAATGGACGCAGTACATTGATTGTAACTACTCCAACTTTTTTATCATCTTTGCGTAATTCATCAACAGCTCGTTTTGCACTGCTAAATCCAGAACCTAGAACAAACATTAAGACATCACAATCTTCATTTTGATAACTTTCTACATACTGATAAGCCCGATTAGAAATTGTTTCATATTCCTTAAAAATAGCCGGAATAACCTCTCGAGCTTCCTCCATTGCAAGATGAAGCTGGTATTTATTATTCATTAAATCCGGTTCATTCATATAAGAGCCAACTGTGACTGGATGTTCAAAATCAAGAATTTGATATTCAGGCAGATATTTACCTACAAAATTTTGGACAACTTGATCATCTTCAAAGACTTGACATTTATTTTTTTGATGGCTAGTAAAAAAACCGTCAAACGCAATAACTACTGGCAATTTAACTTTTTCAGCAATTTTTAGAGCACAAATGTTCATATCATAAACTGCCTGGGGACTATGAGCAAATAAAATAATCCATCCAGTATTTAACATATACATGATATCGCTGTGATCACCCTTGATTGAAAGTGGACCAGAAACTGTTCGACAAGCTACATTCATTACCATCGGAAATCGTGTTCCAGATTGAACTGGAAACTGTTCTAATGCATATAACAAACCATTGGCACTAGTCGCATTGAAAACTCTTGCCCCAGCAACGCTTGCACCATAACAAATTCCAGCCGCACTATGCTCACCTTCAGCAGCAATTAAAGCAATCTCATGCTTACCCTCAGCTTTCATTAAATCTAAATTCTCAGCAATCTGCGTTGATGGTGTAATGGGATAGTATCCCATTACATGATAATTAATCTGTTTAGCGGCATAAGCTGCCAATTCATTCCCACTTTCAAATACCATCTTTTGTTTTTCCATCATTTTTTACCTCCGTTATTTTTTCTACCTCCAAAAACGAATCACTCGTTATCCACGAATTTGCTCCCACATCTTCATAATCCATATGCTCAACAATTAAATCTTTGTTACGAATAAACCATTTTAAATTTGAATGTTCGCGTTCGACTCCACTAACCAGTGCTTGAGTTGGACAAATTTCAACACACCGTAAACATCCTTTACAATGATGATAATCCAAACCTTTATTTACCATCATCTTACGTCCTTTATAAATACCCGGTTCAAACTGAAAAACCATATCCGGACAAGTAATATAACATTGTGCACATTGAATACATTTTTCTTGGAGAAACAATGGTATATAGCCTTCCCGTGATGCACTTAAATCATTCGAAATAGTACTTCCAAAACAAGGATTCACACCACCAAGTGGTGCATTTTGATAACCCCAGTCATTTTCTATTTCACGATAAGGAATGAACGGATACTTACCATCATCATTAAACGTTTTACTAACAACACCATTATAACCTTCAATTATCCCTTCTTTATTTTTTTGTAATAGCTGAGGATATTTTTTACCCAAAGTAGCTTCAATCAATTCTAAAACTGTCTCTAAAGGAATAAAGCCACTCGCTTTAGCTAGTGCCCCCAGCATGATCATATTGACTTTACATTTTATTTTCATTGCTAAATAAATTGCATCAATACAATATATCGTTCCAGCACATAATTTTAATTTATCTCTAATTACATCTGGTTGCTCACCGCTGTTGATGACAATACAACTATTTTCATCGACTCCTGCTGTTACTTGTAACTTTCCTATCATCGCTTCATGAAAAAGCCCAAGCAAATGGGGTCGCGTAACGGGAGTATTAACAGTAATTTCTTTATCTTCATCACAATAACGAATAAACGCCTTGACTGGAGAACCTCGTTTCTCTGAACCGTAGCTAGAAAAGCTTGAAGCATTAAATCCTAGATAAGCCGCACCTAATTCACCTAATAATTTTCCACATAAATTAGCCCCTAACCCACCAACACTTTCTAAACGAATTTCATAATACCCTTCTTCATTTACTTTACTTAATTCTATCTTGTTCACTTCTTATACCTCCTAATTGAATAATTCCCGCTTTTATCGTCATCATTCCAAAAAAATAAAAAGTCTATTACTAGACTTAATCTTTTGATTTAGCTATTTGAAACAAACACATGAGCCCCCACGATGACTCCTAATTCAAAAATTAAAAATGAATTAATCAATCCATACATTTATATCATCTCCAATACTATAGTTTATCGAAAAAATAATATTTTTAAACTATTTTAATTATTATTTCTAAATAAAAAAAACCAACTCTAAAATGCACTATATTGGTTATATTAAAACAATATAGTGCACTTCAATCACCAGACTCTATAAAATATACTTATTAATAAAATTTGCAATTCCATCATGATTATTATCATCAGTTATAAAATCAGCAACACTCTTAGTTTTTTCACTTCCATTAGCCATGACTACTCCAACTCCAGCATTTAAAGTCATATCATAATCATTATCAGCATCTCCAAAAGTACATAAATCTGTCATTTCAATTTTATGCATTGCCATAACTTCTTGTAATCCATGCGTTTTAGAAACCCGAGGATCCATATATTCATATAAAATACTTGCTGTTTTTAAAGAAGCTGATTTATAGTTTGGATTAGAAAAAGTTTTACTTTTTTCAATAACTTTATCCATATAATCAGGTGCACAAACAATGATTAATTTGGCCCGTGGCTCATTTAAAAAGACATCAAAATCTACAACTTTATATGGCACACGATCATCACGTGCTAAATCACGAATATAATCATCATCTTTAGGTGCATATAATGTCCCTTCATACGGAATAGCAAAATTAAGATCCATTCCTTCATGATGTTTAATAATATCTTTTATTAATTCACCATCCAGCGGATAACTTGATTTATCAATATTTAATTGATAATCATATATTTCAGCACCTCCAGTCCCAACGATTGCATCAACCAAGCCACTAATTCCCCATACAGTTAAAAGTGTTTTAACGCTATGAACATCACGCCCTGTTGATAAACCAAATAAAATTCCTTTTTCTCTAATTTTCTTAATTGCTTCAACTGTCGCAGGTGAAACAATACCATCTTGATTTAACAATGTTCCATCAACATCACACATTACTGCTTTTATATTTGTTAGTTTATTCATCACAATACCTCCACTTAGTAAAATTATATAACCTTTGATTTTTATAACAATATTCGTATTTTTTTTAACAAAAACTTCTCAAAAATAAATAAGTTCCTATCAAATCAATGATAGAAACTTTTCACTATTACTTTAAATATTCAATTACATCTTTTAATGATGAGATGATCTTAGTTGCTTTACTTGCAAAATCAGCTTCTGGATACTTCATATCAGGAATACATAAGACATCGATCTTACCATCATAGGCTGCTAAGATTCCTGATTCACTATCTTCTAACACTAATGCTTCACTTGGTGCTACATTAAGTTTTTTACATGCTGTTAAAAAAATTTCAGGATTAGGTTTTCCATGAATCACTTCATCACCACAGATCGTATCATCAAAATATTGTTCAATTTGTGCATTCTTTAAAATAACATCGACACGTACCCGTGCACTGCTAGTTGCCACAATTGTTTTATAATTATTTGCCTTTAAATATTTTAATAATTCTAATAATCCCGCTTTAAGAGGAACCTCTTTTGCTAAACGTTCATCAAGCCTAATATGTACATCATCCCATACTTCAGTCATTGGAAAGGCAGTTCCAAAATGATCATAAAATACTTGACATATTCCCTGCTTATTTTTCCCCAAACATAAGCGATATACAGCTTCATCAAAAGAATATCCTAATTGTTCTAATTTACGACAATACTCTTCATAAGTAACTCGCTCACTATCGATCATCAAACCATCCATATCAAATATAACTGCTTTTTTCATTATCTTCTCCTTATATTTCTGCAACAAACTTTTTAATATCTGTCAAAGCCGCTCCAATTGCTGCTGTTTCTTTTAAACATTGACCTATTTTAATATCTGGAACAGTAAACTTTAATGGATCCAAATCACTAACTAATTTTGTTAATAGATCAAGATCTTCATTTTCAAACAATGAAGCTATTTTACCACCAATAATTACTGGTGCATCTAAAACCATGGTTAAATTATGAATTGCTAATGCTAGATAATGAAAATAATCATTCCATGATTGCATTGCAGTTTGGTCTTTTTGCCGTAATTGTTTATAAAATTCTTCTAATGTCATATTTGTATGATTTTTTAATAAAGCATCTTCATTACAATAAGCTTCAAAACACCCTTTTTTACCACAATAACACTGACGTCCGTTCTCTACTAATGTCATATGCTCAAATGTCGAACTGTAATTATTTCCCTGGAAAACCTTTCCAGCCATAAATACAGCACTACCTAGATTATGATTTAAAGATAGATAAATAGCATCGTTATTATCTTCACTGAAATTTAATTCAGCAAGTCCAGCAGCATGAGAATCATGAATCATTTTAACTGGTAAATCACTAGATTTTTCAAACTTTTCTAACGTTAATCCCTGATTATTTAAAATTGGACCATAAATAACCTTTTTTCCATCCTGAGATACGATCCCCTGAATAGCTATAGTGATCCCTAAAAAATTTTCTTTTTTAATTTGTAAACAATCGATAAATTCATTTAATGCCTGTCCATATTGTTTAAAATAACTTTCACTATTATCATAAACTAAAGCAACTGTTTGTTTACGAATCAGTTGAGCATACAAATCTAAAGCAACAAAAGTTATTCCTTCTTTTAAAATACTGACACCAATTGCAATTCTAGATTGTTCCTTAATAGAGATTGCTAACGGCTTACGTCCCCCCGTAGACTCATTAATATCTTCTTTTTTTATCAAATCAGCCTGTTCTAATTCCAAGAGATTACTAGAAACAGTGGGCAAAGATAATTTTAATCTTTCCGCAATTTCCTGTTTTGTAATTTGCTTAGCTTGATATATCAGCTGATATACAATCTTACGATTATACTTTTTAATACTATAATCAACCATAAATACCACCTTATCTAAAAAACCTTTATAAAAGTATAACAGTTATCTAAATATATCGCAATGAATATCCAAATATCCTTATTACTTACTTTGAAAATAAAATAAACCATGCTATAATATGAATAAAGAAGACAGTATAAAACCCACTAAGTGATAATCAATGAATGATTATCACTTTTTAAAAATCGAGGTCAATTAATGAAAGAGACATATAGTAAGAATTATTTTGAAAAATATGCTGCATTAACCCTAACAAAAGTATTAGATGTATCAGCTGATAATATTATTCAAGCTGATCGTCCTGACCTTCGCATTCCAAAACGTAATTTTGGAATTGAAGTAACTCAAGCATTAACTCCAGCTGAAGCAGTTGCTGACATAAAAAAACCTTTATATAGTACTTTAAAATTAAATCCTTTCGACCATGATGAAAAAAATTTAGAATTCGTAATCAATAAAATAGATAATGCTCTTGAGCGAAAAGAACAAAAGAGCAAAAACTATGAGATTTATTTAGATAATGGTTTATATATTTTTTCACACTGTCACAATCTCCCTGAACATATGCTCTATGACTTTCTTAATCAATTAAATCTAGCTAACAGTTTTTATCAGCATATCTTTGTTAATTGTGTCGATCATCTCTATTACTATCGATGCCAAGAACAAATAATAATTAAAGTTGATTATAGCTTTCAAGAATTATCAGCCATGAATCAACTTGCTATTGATTTTGAAAAGCATTGTCATAAAGAACGCAGAAAAATTGAACTTCCTAAATCAAATAATGATGCTTAAAAGAATTGATCCAGATAATCATATAGATCAATTCTTTTTTATTTAATGCATATGATTTGATAACTTAATAAGCTCGATCTATAATCCAGTTGTAGTAAGAAAATTAAAATATTTTGTAGATTTACAACAATAAAATTACATACTAATAATGAGGTAAATCATTTAAAACAAAATATTAACTATCATATATCAATTTTATAGAAAGAGGTATAAATATGTTAGAAAAAGGAACAGTAGTATATTTTTTGATGAATGGCTATGTGATGTCTGGAAAGGTTTTTGATATTAGTGGTAATAATGATAATTATGAATTTAGTATTGAAGGTTATGCTGGATGTGCTGGGTCTCACATAATTTCTTCAAGTCAAATACATTTGACTGTTTTTCTAAGTCAAGAAGAAGCTGAAAAATACAAAGATAATCCCCAAATGTATTTACCAGCATATTGTTAATCCATACAAAATTTTATAAAAAATCAGCACACGGTGAACTGCCAAAAAATCAAATAATTGGAAAATCGTTTTTTATGGTAAAGTATAGTTTTAAATTTAAGAATATCGCTTAAAAAGTAGTTCTAAATTATAATTATCATATTATTTAATATCTAAAATTTTTACTTTTTTCAAATTCATATTTTCTTATATTAAATATTTACTATGAAATCTAAATTCATGTATATTTAAAAGCAGGTATATCGAATAAGATACACCCGCTTTTAATCAACTATTAAGACGGTACTTCCAGCCATTTTTTAAAAATCTTCGCGATAATAAGAGACATCTGGCTATATTATCAAATACCATCATAATCCAAACTGCTTCAATACTTTGATGGAAAACATTGATCATTAGCCAAGAACCGGTTACCCTAATTCCCCACATCGTAAATAATGAAAAAACAAATGGTGCCTTAGTATCACCCATCCCATTGAATGTTCCCTCAAGAATTACTAAGATTCCATAAAGCGGTTCTGAAATAGATACTATTCTCAATACTCGAGCCCCCAAAGTGATAACCTCGTGGTCAGGAGTAAAAATCCCCATTAACTGTTCAGCAAATATAAATAATGCAATCCCACAAATTATCATTAAAAACATTGTAATACCACTAATCAAATAAGTTACCTCTTTAACTTTATGCTCATCTTTTTGTCCAACTGCATTTCCAACTAAAGTTGCTGCCGCCGTTTGAAAACCATACCCGGGAATATAAAAAGCTTGTTCTGCTTGAATTGCAATTGTATGAGCAGCAAATCGTACTACTCCTAACTTCGCAATCAAGGAAGCAAAAGTTACGTGCCCTAAACAAATAACACTACGTTCCAATACTACTGGAATCCCAATATTCAAACATTCCTTAAACTCTTTTTTATAAAAATGAAAACCACTGTTTTTTAAATCAAATAGTGTATTTTTATAGTAACGTAAGAACATCATAATTCCTCCAGCAACAAATGATATAGCCGTCGCAATCGCTGCTCCATTTACCCCCAGTCCAGCACCGGGAATTATAATTCCAAATAATTCTCGTGTCGGATAAATTAACAAGAAATTTAAAATTATATTAATAATATTCATATATAAATTTATTAGCATTGGTGTTTTCATATCACTGACACCACGTAAAGCCGATGCCAAAATCAAAGCTGCTGTCCTAAATAATAATGGAATTGAAATAATCATAAAGTATGATGCCGCTTCACCTCTAATTGCTTTATCACCATTTAGCCAAGTTGGTAAATATGGTGCAATTAAAACACACATTATAGTTAAAGCTACCCCAACAATTAATGTCAAAAATAGAGCTTGCTGTCCTACCCGCTTTACTTTTTCATCATTATTTGCTCCTACTGCTTGAGCACAAACTGATAAAATCCCAATTCCAAAAGCAACAGCAATACTAGACACTAACCATCCAACCGTTGAGGTCAATCCAACTGCAGCCGATGCCCCAGCTCCTAATGCCCCTACCATCGCTGTATCAACATATGTAACGACAACATTCATGGCCTCTTGAACTACCGCCGGCCAGGCTAAAAAACAAATCGATTTAATTTGTTGACGATATTTTCCCACTATCTCACTCCTACCTAATCTAATAAAAAAAGACCATTAAATGGCTTTAATTGTATATACTATTATACACTTTTTTAATATAGATAGATAGCCCCAAACAAAAGCTTAGTGCTAAAATTAAATTTATTTAATAAATCCTCCAATTCATAATTAAATCGGAGGATCAAAATCTATTATTTTATTAGTTTATATATTTCTTTGACTGCAAGATCATGCTCCTTAGCTAATCGTTTTATACTTTCGTATTCCGGATATACATAAGTCTCATCATTATTAGTTACTTCTTTAGCAGCAATTTTTCCATATGGTGTATCCAGCTCAATTGCTTTTCGAGCTAAAATTTTTCTTTCTTCACGACGATAACGAATTCCAATTGTTGTTGTTTCTCTAAATATAATATTCTGTAATAATTCTAATTTATCTTCTTTACATGCTGTACTCAATCGATAGGCTGGGCGATTCTTTTTCATATAAATCGGTGTAAAGAAGACATCTAAAGCTCCATTTTCAAAAAGCTTTTCAGCAGTATAAGCAAGTATTTCACTCGAACAATCATCTATATTTGTTTCCATTACAATAATTTCATCATTAGTTTTATCGATTGTTCCTAAAGATACTTTCAAAACATTAGGAATATTTAATTCTTTAGTTCCACAACCCCAACCAATCTTTTGAACATTCATAGGAGGCATCGGTTGAAACGATGAACTCAGCTCAGCAATAATAGCCGCCCCTGTCGGTGTCACTAATTCTGTATCAATATCAATCTGACGGGCTACTACATTACTAGCAGCAAAAATTTCCGATGTCGCTGGTACCGGAACTGAAATTGTTCCATGAGCACATTCAATAAAACCATGCCCATCATTAACGATACTGCTATATATTTTATCAGGTGCAATCTTAGTAATTAAGATTGCTGTTCCGATGATATCAACAATAGAATCAATTGCCCCTACTTCATGAAAATGAACATTAGCCAATTCTTCATTATGAACTTTACTCTCTGCTAACGCAACTCTTAAAAAGATTCTTTTTGCTAATGCTTTAGCTCTTTCATTAATCCCACTATCATCAATAATTTTATTAACATCGAATAAATTACGATGAACATGGTGATGATGTTCATGGTGGTGATGTTCGTGATCATGATGATGTGGATGTTCCTCTAAATGAACATCTACATAAGTACCAGTAATACCATTTTTCTTTGTTTTGGTAACATGTAAATGATAGCCATCTATATTCAATTTAGCTAATTCCTTTTGTAAATAATCAGGTTCATCAATAAGTTCCATTAATGCACCTAAAGTCATATTACCACTTATTCCGCTACTACAATCAAAATATAATACTTTCATCGTTTTCCTCCTAAACAATTAATCGTATGAGCCATATACCCAGCTCCAAAACCGTTATCAATATTAACTACACTAACACCACTAGCACAACTGTTTAACATCGATAATAATGCCGAAAGACCATTAAAATTAGCACCATAACCAATTGATGTTGGCACTGCAATGACTGGTTTATCAACTAACCCTCCAACAACCGATGCTAAAGCCCCTTCCATGCCAGCTACAACTATAATAACATTTGCTCGTTTGATCACATCCATCTTATTAAATAGTCGATGAATCCCAGCAACACCAACATCACTAATCAAATTAACTTCATTTCCTAAAAACTCAGCTGTTAACACAGCCTCTCTAGCAATTGGAATATCTGATGTTCCTGCACAAACAACAACAATCATTCCTTTATTTTGTATAGTTTCCGATTGTTTTAAAATAAAAGTTTTGGCTTCTTTATCATAATTAAAATTTGGATATAATTTCTTTAAATAAGCCGCCTTTGTTGCATCAACTCTAGTCGCTAAAATATCAATTTGATCATGTTCTAACATATTTTTTATAATACCAGCAATCTGTTCTTTCGTTTTACCAGATCCATAAATGATTTCCGGTGTTCCCGTACGACGTTTACGATTATAATCAATCGTCGCATAATCAATTGGATTATCAATCAAAATAGCTGCTTCATCAACAGAAATCTCATGGTTCTCTACCATTTCTAATATTTCTTTTACTTTCATCGTCTACCTCTGATATCGTTGTGGCAACTCTAACCCATTTGCCTCCAATAACTCTTGATTAGCTAAAATTTCACAGGGATTACCACTAGATACTATCTTTCCATTATTTAATAAAATTATTTCATCACACAAATCCAATACCATATCTAAATCATGGGTTGCAAAAATAATTTGCTGGGGCAATTCTTTTAACATATTAATAACGATCCTTCGACTCTTCGGATCAAGAAATGCTGATGGTTCATCTAATAATAATATCTCTGGTTTCATTACCACCACACTAGCTAAGCCTACCATTCGCTTTTGTCCTCCAGAAAGATGATTAGCCATTCGATCCAGCAAATCTTCAATCTTAAATAATTTCGCAAATTCCGCAATTCTTTTATCAATTTCAATTTTATCCAGTTTTTGATTTATCAACCCAAAAGCTAAATTATCACGAACTGTAGGTAAAAAAATCATATGATCTGGATTTTGAAAAACAAGACCTGCTACCTCTCTTATTTGTATCAATGTTTCTTTTGATAACATAACTCCATTAATTTTAATCTCACCTTGCGTTTCCACCAGCCCCAATAAGCTTGATAATAAAGTTGATTTCCCCGAGCCGTTTTCTCCAACAATAGCAATACACTTCTGCTGTTCAATCTTTATCGACACATTATCAAGAGCTCTAATTGAATTATTATAAAGAACATTTAAATTATTTATCTCAATCACTAAAATACCACCTTTACCATCATTAAAACTCCTACTGCCATCATTAATAAAAAATAATTTTCAATCTCAAAATCAACATAATTTAAATACGCTTGTTTAACATCAAAGCCACGACATTTCATTGCATTGTAAACTTCATTACTTCGTTCAAAACTCCGAACTAATAAACTTCCCACAAAACTACCCATATCTTTAAAAGCTATTCCTTTAGACTGGGGATTTTTTAATTGATAAGCTTGAATCATTGTTAGCGCTTCTTCAACCAAAACAAAAATATAACGATAGATCATTACTAATTGTAAAACAAAAATTGAAGGTATTTTAAGATGCACTAATTCACAAGTAATACTATCAAACTTAGTTGTTGCCATTAGTAAAAAAACTGCCATCAAACATAAGATATTTTTTATAATGATCGTAATAAATAAAAGTACACCAGTTGATATATTAACACCATAAAAATTAATTATTGTGGTTGAAAATAGTAAATTTGAAAATCCAATACACAAAGAAATAGGTAATCCAATTAAACTTCGTTTAAATAAATCCATAAATGATACTTTACTAAGTGAAATCATTATTCCAATTATTATTGAATATAAGGGTAATTCAAAAAAATCTAAGCAGCTGGTCGAAATAACAAAAATTATATACATTAGTGCTAAAATAATCTTTAAAAGTGGATTTAAACGATGAATCAGTGAATCACCATTAGCTAACTTTTCAATATAGCCAAATTTTAAAAGTGAGCCTTTAAGTTTATTCATATTTTTTCTTTTTTACTACGATATATCCAATTCCACCAATTAAAATTAAAGTTGCTGCACCACCAATAATCCCTGATACTGAAACACCTAATTTACTGTCGCTGCCACTAAAATTATAATCTGGTAAAAATGAAGTTGAACTTTGAACCTTTGCTAAAGTATCTTTTGTACTGCCGCTTGCTTCAATTTCGTCGGTTCCTGTGACTCCTTCAATAGACCACTCTAAACCATCAGGATTGCTTGATGCATATAATGAAAGAACTCCACCAACTAAGATTGTTAAAACAGCAAAAACCGCAACCTGTCTTCTTATATTCAATGTTCCAAAATGCTTGTCATTAAGTGCATGATCAACTATTTCACGTTTATCTTTTAATACATATAAGACAACTGTTGAAGTGATTAAGCCTTCAACTAGACCAATTGCTAAATGAATCGGCAACATTAATACAACAAATGAAGTAAATGGTAATTCCGTAATATTACTTGCAAGAGTTTGTAAGACCACTGCAAAAGCACCCATTTCTAATCCCACTACTACTCCTAAAATACTTGCCAGTAATACTCTTGAAGAAGTTATATTTTTCTTTAATAGTGGCTTAACAATTAATGGATAAGCTACAAAACATGGTAATATCCCCATGTTAAAAATATTACATCCTAACGCCAATAAACCACCATCACCAAAAAATAAGCATTGTATAATTAAAACAGAACATAATGATAAAAAGGCAGGATATTGTCCTAAAATAAGGCACAATAAAATTCCTCCACCGATATGACCACTACTTCCTGTTCCCGGAATCGTAAAATTGATCATTTGAGCAGCGAAAATAAATGCTCCCATTACTCCCATTAAAGGAATCTTTCGATCATCATGTTCTTGATTAATTTTTTTAATTGAAAAACCGATCATGATAAAACTAATTATCATGAAAATAACCCCAATATTAACAGAAATCAAACCATCTGCCATATGCATTAATACTGAATTCATAATTTCCCTTTCCACAAACACTACTGTGCTTCTTCTAGTACTTCTTGTACTTGGGATCTATTTTAAAATATTAACTAAATCTCTAATATATTCTTGAATTGATTTTGGCTCAACACCTAAGACATGTCCAGTGCATTTACTAACTGGAATAAAATATTTTTGAGCTTCACTACAGCTGATTGCTGCCGCCATTGCTGGTGAAACTTCACCATACATCGAGTTAGCAAAAACAAAACCAATTGGTCCAATAATTATCTGAGCGTTTTTAGCATTATAAATAATTGCATTTTCTCCCGTTGCGACAGCATCAGCTCCACCTTTTTTCATATTATTGGTTGCAGTACTATTTGTTCCTACCGCAATAATAAAAGTACCACTAACTTCTTTTTTTAAGGCCTCAATTACACTTCGGCCAATGCCTCCACCTTGACCATCAATAACTACAACTTCCATTTCACTACCTATCATAACTTCCACTAGTTATGCCTTCCAAATCTAATGTTACATAATCAAATCCAAGTTCTTTTATTGCTAAGATTAATTCTTCATCATTAACTAGATTAAAATTGTTTCGTTCAACTTCAATCCGTGCTAATTTATCATGAACTCGAACACGAGCGTAATAAATCCCCTTTTGATGAAGTAAAGCCTCAGCTTGATCGACCACTTCTAATTTTTCTTTAGTGAGATGAGTATCGTAAGGAAAACGTGAAGCTAAACAAGCATTTGCCGGTTTATCATATGTCTCAATCTGTAATTCTTTTGAATACTGTCTTATTTCAGCTTTTGTTAAACCAACTAGTGCTAACGGTGATACAATTCCCAATTCTTCGCAAGCTTTCATTCCAGGGCGATAAACTTTTTCATCATCAGCATTTTTACCATCAAGGGTTATCTTAAAATCATGGCTTTGAGCTGCTTCAATTACTTTTGCCATTACTTGTTTTTTACAGTGATAACATCGATCTTTACGATTATTTGTAAATTGCTCGATTGTAAATACATCTAACGGCACTTCTATAAATTGACCTTTACCAGCCATCATTCTAGCACTATCGATGTCCTCCTTGGACATCATTTTCCCTACACATAATACTGCTAGAACATTTTCTTTACTTAAGGTTTGTAATGCTACCTGATATAAAAAATTTGAATCGCAGCCACCACTATAGGCAATTGCAACTTTTTGATAAGATTTTAATAATTCTTTTAATTTATCTAACTTACTCATCTCTTCACCTTTATACATAATAATATCACAATCCCCATCTATTTACTAATTAGACCATGCTATGATCGCAACTACACTATACACCCTAAAGTACACTTTAAGACAAGTATTTTTTATTTAGAAAATAAAAAAAGTGATTTCAATATGAAGCAAACCCTCATTGCTAATTCAACATAGAAAATTCACTTCATCACTATCACTTTAATTTTCAGCTAACTTAGAAGGATTATAAACACTAGGGGCCTTCAATGTCTTTACCAATACTTTTGCCTGTTCCTCATTAAGTTCTATAGGCTCAATATTGTAATAATAATTACTAGCTTCTTTAATTCCATAATTTCCTTCACCTAAATATGTAATATTCAAATACATTTCAAGAATTTCATCTTTTGTATAATCATCTTCTAATTTTTGAGCAATAAAAACTTCAGCTATTTTCCGGTCTAAGCTCTTTTCAAAAGATAAACAAAGATTTTTAGCTAACTGCTGAGTAATCGTACTACCGCCTTCTTTAAACGACATCGTCACTACATTCGTTACCATTGCTCGAGCTAATCCAATGTAATCAACTGGGCCATGTTGATAAAAACGCTTATCCTCGCTTTCTATTACTAGTTCTTGATATATACTTGATATTTGCTCCAATTTAACATAGTTATCTTTACTTCTTAATTCTTCAACTCGCACTGTTAAACTCTTTTCTTCCATTGTATCTTGGTACATCACATAGCCACGATAGCCATAATATCCTAAAAAGGTTAAGGCAGCTAAGAAAAGAATAATAATTAGACGTGATATTACTTTTTTCATATACATCCCTCTATTCCTTATTTTACACCTCTATCATAGCCTAAGCTGGTTGGTTATTCCATTGATTTACATTACAAAATCTTACATTATTGTAATATTTATCATTAATTCCTTGAAATCATTATCGATCAGCATAGTATTTAAATTTAAAATTTTCTTATTTTGATGACCACGAGGAATTAAAACACAATTGCATCCTAATACTTTTGACATTTCATAATCATGAATTGTATCACCGACAAATAAAACATCTTCTTAGTTTAAATGATTATTTTTATAATCTTGTTTAGCTAAAGCTACTTTACTACGAACAAAATTATCCACAATTCCAATCCCAAATTGGATATTTATATCCCTACTTGATCACTATCCTTTAAAACTTTTATTAATTTGTATGATGATTTAATAAAATCATTCTTTTGATAAAATTGATGTGCTTCTATACGTTTAAAATTACTAGTAAGTTCAATTACTTCACATTGATGCTCCAAAGCTAATTTTGTACTAAAATCAACTAATAATCTACCTATACCATTTCCACGATAACTGTTATCTATAACTAATTCTTCGATTGTTGCAACTTTATTCTCATGATGTAATTGATAATCGATATTAACACTGACAAATCCAACAATCATATCATCAGATACAGCTACTAAATAGTGGCTCTTTTCATCATTAAGTTTATTTTCATATACTAGAGCAAACTGTTCATGATTTAAATTACATTCCTCTAATTCACAAATCAGTTTATAAATAGCTTCCAGATCCTCTTTTTGACAATATCTTATTTTCATATTTTTTGCTCTACTTTCATTTAAAAATATTTTTATTCACTTTATCTTATCATTTTCAATAAATTAATTAGTTAAAGTAAAATCATCTAGTTTTTGACTTCTATATTAAATAAAATATCTACTTCATCTATATAAAGATTGGGTATCAAAACAATATTAAGTACTAGAACATCTATATTAGATTCATTTTCTAGATATTTAAACTGTTTTATTATCATCCTATTTTAGTGATTATTATATATTAAGTATATTTAATGAAGGCTTCTACAATAAAAGACTATTGGCATATATCAATTCCAACGGTCCTTTAAAATTATTTAGTTTTTCATTCCAAATGAAGTTTCATGTTTTAGAACTGCTATTTCTTCCATCTTAATTGAATCTATTCTAATAAAACGATCATGCTGTAATTCATTGATCAAATAATCAATCAACTTCTCCTCACCTTGAATACAAGCTTCTACAGAACCATCTGATAAATTACAAACCCAGCCAGTTAATCCAAGATTTTTTGCTTTTTGATAGGTAGTAAACCTAAATCCTACACCTTGGACACGACCATAAAATAAATAATGCCTTCTTATCATTCTACCTTCACCTCTTTAACAAAAACTTCTATTATAAATATCGTACCACAATAACTTCAACTTTCTTCTTTAATATATCAAAATTATCGATTTCAAACACTACCCCGGCTATCATATCTAACTGTTTACTTATCAGCTCTGACTCTCTCTGCTTCGCTAGTTCTCATATCTCCTCGCATTTTTAAATTGATCCTACATCGTTATCATTTATGTTTTTTCTCTTCGTCTCTGATTATACCATTATAATCATTTTTTATAAACAAACAGCATAGTCGCTCCAATTTTTTACGTCCTTTAAATTCACTAAAAACAGTAATAAAAAAAGGAAATCAGTTTATTTCCTCAATTATATATAATTTCAATTCGATTAAAAGTAAACTACTTTATACCATAACTATATTTATGTGTATCGTATAAACATTTACAATTATGACTTATTATGTTCATCGCCTTCTTCTAAAATCATATTATTTAAAAATGTATCCATACATTCTTTTTGAAAGAAGAATTCTTGTAAGCTTTGTAAAAGCTGTTCACTATCGATTCCTAATTTCAATACAAAAATAATTTTAACTAATTTATTTTTCCATACAATCGGTTTCGATAAAAGATAAGCGTTTATTGAACTCTTTTGATTATAGATAGGCATATAATGAATAACAGTTTGTAAACTTGTTTCAAAACCAATTAATGGATTTGTATGATAAAATGTTTCAAATGAGACACTTTCATGTTCAAATATATATGAAATAACATCATCTTTTGTTTCACAATCAATAAAATAAGTATCTTCTTTTTTTAAAAAATCAGATAATTTATACTCATTAATTTGTCGAAAATACTTATTTAAAACTTCAAAATCATGAGTAGTTATTATAGGATGAATACGTATAACAGGAATATCAAGGCTTTCATCAAGTGGTACAGTTGTAATAATATAATCATAACTTTCTAAATGATATTTACTAAGTTCCCCAGCAGAGATTGTTTTTTCAATAACCAATGAATCTTTATATCTTTTTAAAATAGAGAAACTTAATAATTCACTCATTGCCACATTGTACTCATTAATTAATAAAACCCGTTTCTTCGCAATATTTCTTTTCCTTCTCTCTAAAGCATATTGAAAATGAATAGCGATATAGCCTATTTCATCTTCAACGTTTATATAATCTGCATTATTATAAATAGCAAGCCATGCTTCCATACTCAAGATATATGCTAGAGTATAATTTTCTTTAATAACATAAATCAGCGGATTTCGTGAATAAGTATTAAATTTCAAACGATTTTCCATTGGATTGATATGAATCCCCAATGCTTTTCTTAAGTACATATCATTGTGAAAATCAATATTAAAGACTTTTTTAACCTGATTGAACATTTTTTCTACAATTATATCAATTTCTTCTTTTAATTGATCATTGATACAGCTTTCGATTGCACTAGTTGAATTGCTTTTTTTTCCTAAAATATGAATAGCTAAATAGCATTGTTCCTCTACTGATAATTCAATATGAAAATATTTATTAATAACTTTTGAAACATCCTTTGCTACTAAAAACTCATATTCCATTTTCATTTTTTCAATCTCATTATCATGAAATGAGATATAACATTTTCTTTGAATACGATTCAATTGAACTTGAATATGTATAATAAAATTTTGAAATACCCTTTGGGGCATCGTAATACCATCATTAAAAATAACTTTTCTTAATTCATCTATAAATTCATGATCTTCACCAATTTTCGTTGATAACATCCCTATCTTATGATAAATATATTCCGCCATACATAATCGATAACGAAATTCTTCACCTTCTATTTTTAATCCTTTACCGGTTTTTTGCACTATTTTTAAGTCAAAATCATTTAGCCGTTCTCTTATGTATTTTAAACTTCGACTAACAGAAGTTCTATCAATAAATAAAATATCAGATATATCATCGATTTTAATAAACTCTTGACTTTCGAGCATTAAACCTAAAATATAATAAGCCCTTTCTAAAGGATTTGTAGGAATAAAATAACTCCATTGCTTAGATACTTTATCAATCCAACAATTAAACAAATCATCATCAAAAATACTAATTTGATAACCATGAGAAGGAATTGATTGAATAAGTGCAAAGTTATTCATCAATTGATTAAGTATTTTAATTTCATTTCTAATAGTTTTAGAACTCACATTCAATAATTGAGATAGTTTTTGTCCAGTTAAATATCTATTAGAATCCATAAATACTTGCAAAAGATTTAATTGTCTCTTAGTAACAACACTCATATTTAATTCCTCCTTCTATTATTTCAATTATATAATAAGTTTTATTTATTTGTAAAATAACAGATAGACAAAATAAATCAGCCTTAATGGCTGATCTATTTTATTCAATCCGTGTCCCTACTGTAGTAGCAAAATCACTGTATACAGGATCAGATGAATTAATCCCATTACATTCTGGTAAATAAGTACACATAATTTGAAAAGGTATCACAGCATTTAACCATGAAGATGTATATGAATGCTGATTAATGTGAATAATATTTTCATTACTTGTTTTTAAAGTTGAAATAATAAGATAATTGCTTGTTTTAGTTTTTATAAAATCAATAAAATTATTCATCAAAATCTTTCCACATCCATCAGTATCAATAAGAACAATATAAGAATCTTTAATAATCGTTCTATGCGGACCATGCATAAACTCTTCCATATCAAAATTCATCACAGGAATTTGCATTGTTTCTAAAATCTTTAGCGTTCCTTCTCTAGCAGTTGGATAATTCACTCCAAAACCAACGATACTCATTGCTTTTGCTAAAGCCCAATGCTTATTTTTTTGGCACCAGCAAAGGGAAGCTTTTATATTTTGAGGTAATTCTTGGATACTTTGATAATATTCTTGAGTGATAAATTGATACCGTGGATTTTGAGTTATTTTCAACAATAGCAAATGCAAAGTTAGTACTGTTGCACTATATCCTTTAATTTTAGGACCAACATTTTCTTCTCCACACAACATATCAATATGAATATTGGCTTTTTTTGCGATTGGGCTATCACCATTAGCCGTTATTGAAACGGTTGGTATATGATGCTGTTTAGCTATTTGTAGACATTCTAATGTACCCGTACTTTTCCCTGTTTGAGATATAACTATAAGTATATTTTGGGGGTTATATAAATGTTTTGAGTAATATCTTAACTGAAAAGGATTTTCCACTATAATCGAGCAATCCGCTTCTTTTTCAATCAAACATTTCACTAACATTGCAGCGTTTAATGAGGTACCTGATGCAGTAATTATAATTTCTTTAGGACTTATAAATGTCTTAGAAAGAGTAGAAAATGTATCTCTTTGTAAAGAAAGAATATTTTCCAAAATAACTTTTTGCTCATCAATATAGCCCCACATCTTATTTTCCATGATGATAAAATTGTGGAAGATATTCCTTATGGGCTTCCAGCATCTCCTCTAAAAGTGGTTTTGCTACATCATAATCTCTTACTAATGGATGAGCAACAAGAGCCTCTAATGCTAGTTTTTTATTTCCCGTGATCGCCGCTTCAACTGCTAATGATTCATATGTTTTTACTGCACTAATAAGTCCGATAACAGCTTTAGGATAGTGAGCAATTGTTAATGGTTTCATGCCATTTTTACTTACATAACAAGCTGTTTCAATAACAGCATCATCATCTAAGAAACGAACTGTTCCATTATTAGCAACATTGATAACCATCCATTTTCCACTATCATTATAAATCGCATCCATAACACCAATCGCAACTTTGGAATATCCACCACCGCCACGTTTAGCTAAAGTTTTTGGTTTTTGATTATTTAATTCGTCTGCATACTCCCTAAATATTTGTTTTTCTAATTCAAGAATAGCTTCACCTCTAGTCTTGTCTTGTTCTTTTAATTGTTGTACTCTTTCTTTCGTATGAAAATAATATTGTGTATACTGACTCGGAATTAAGTGTAATGTTTCCATCCATTCTTGTGAAACAGTTGTACATTTTTTTATAACTTTACTAAATTCTTCATCAGTAATCGGTCTTCCATCAATAGTCATATTATAAGAAAAATTCATATGATTTAATCCTAAATAATCATAATAGATTTTTTCTTCTGGAATATTTAAAGCTTCAGCAGCCCACCATCTTGGTCGCATTCCTCCAGCACATAATCCCGCCACTTTAACATTACAAACTTTATTTAGTGCTTCAGTTACTAATCCTGTTGGATTTGAATAATTGATAATCCAAGCATCTGGACAATATTTTTCAACATCTTTAGCTATTTCAATCATAACTGGAATTACTCTAAATGCATTAAACATTCCTCCTACTCCAGTTGTTTCTTGTCCAATCAAGCCATATTTTAGGGGTATTTTTTCATCCTTTATTCGCGCCTTATTTCCCCCAACTCTAATTTGTGTTGAAACAAAATCAGCATCAGTGAATGCTTCTTCTCTTGATGTTGTACTCCATACTTTCACATCATAATTCAAATAACCAACATATCTTTTTACAAACCCTTCCATAATTGAAAGTCTTTCTTCATTTATATCTAATAAAACAATTTCTTTTACTGGTAATGTTTCACGGTGTTCCGATAATCCTTCAATTAATTCAGGGGTATACGAACTCCCTGCTCCAACAATTGCAATTTTTAACTTTTTATTCATACTCATGCTCCTATCCTTTTTTCTACTGCTAAACGTTGTCTTTCCATTGCTTTAAAGAATGGATAATATATACATCCTGCTATTAATAGTGAAATACCTCCCCAAATAACAGCAGGAATATTCCCACCAGTAACTAAATAATGTGAAAATAATGGTGGTATTGTCCATGGAATATTAGCTACTGGTCTTCCTATAATATTGAAGAGCATTAATAGATATGTTCCTGCTGATAAAATTAATGTTGACAAAGTATAGGGTATCATCATGTATGGATTCATAACTAATGGTACCCCAAAAACAACTGGTTCATTAATTTCAAATATACTTGCTGGTAAACATAATTTTCCTAATGTACTGAATCCTTTTTCTTTTGAACGGATCATCATCAAGACAAGCGGTAAAGTAGCACCACCGCCACCTAAGAAAACAAACATAGTAAATCCACTGGCAGTAATATAAGGTGGCTGAGTTCCAGCTGCAAAAGCAGCAGCATTTGCTCCAAACATAGTTAGAAAAAATGGATCAGCTACAGCCAAAACAGCTCCACCGTGAATACCAACACTCCATAACATTGAGCGAATAAACATGAAAACCAAGAATCCCGGTAGAGTATTTAATGCAAAAACAAATGGTGAGAAACAATCCATTAAAATTTGATTAACATTAATACCTAAAATTACACGAATTATCCATATAATTGTCAAAATGACAAATGCTGGAACCAATGACATAAATGATTTTGATACTAGAGGTGGTACTGTATCAGGAAAATGTATCACAAGATCTCTCTTTTGAAAAAAATGCATAATCATTCCTGACATTAATGCTACTAAAATAGCTGTAAATAATCCTTTTGTCCCAAATAATTCAAGATTAATCGCATACTCATCTGTTAGTGTCGCCAATAAAAACGCGGCAACAGAAACAAATGCTGTAATTAATGGATCAATTTTAATATCCGTATAGCCTAAAGCAAAATAATAAGCTACACTAGCAGCTCCAACCAGCCCAACAATCCCAATCGTTATTGTATTAACTGTTGTAATCATAGCAGCGTATGGTTCAAAAAATGATTGAATCGGATCAATTGGAATATTGGGAATTAGCAAAAAGATACTTCCGATAATTGTTAATGGAACTGTAACCATCATACCGTTCTTGACTGCATTCAAATGATGCTGATTAGCCATCTTATTTAATGGTGGTACTAGTTTATCCTCAACAAACATTAATATTTTATTCATTATTTTTCTCCTCTCATTTCCACGAGCGCTCTTCTTTGTACAATCTAATAATAAAGAGAAAGTATGTTTATTTGAATAGTTAAAATTTCCCTTGGCTAGTGGAAATAATTGCATAATTAAAATTATTTTATCTTTCTTCTATATATCTTCTTACTTACTAATTTATTTTTCCTCAATTCATACTAATATGAAAATAAAAAAGAGTTTCAATTATATATTGAAACTCCCATCTTAAAAAGTACTAATTAAATAACCTAAATCTTTTTATCATTTGCCCTATTATTAAAGATTTCGTGCTACTTCATAAGCGTCCCAAATAGCACCACGAATATTTCTCACTTCTTTACTATCACCTAAATTATATACATATGTGTATTTATTTTTTAATTTATCAAATAAATCATGTTTAGATTTATAACCGACTGCAACGATAGTTTGTTCAGTAGCAATAGTTTCTTCATTATTATCTTGAAGAACTTTAATTTCTTGATTACCGATTTTACTAACTTTTGCATTTCCCACAATTCGAACATTATTAAATGCTAATAGATCACGAAGCATCCATTCATTCATTGGCGGTAAAGCAATACCTGATTTTAAAATATCTGGTAAGGCTTCGATAATTGTTACCTTCTTACCATTTTGTGCCAAATGTAACGCTAATTCACATCCAACAAGACCACCACCAATAACTACTACGTTATCTTTTGCAGCTACTTTATTAGTCAATACTTCATTAGCTAGTACCGCATTTTCAACACCATCAATTGGAGGTATCACTGGAATAGAACCTTCACAGATAAATAAACTATCCGGTTTTAATGCATCAATCGCCGCCTCATCAGCTAAAGTATTTAGTTTAACATCTACACCTAATCTTTCTAATTCATTTGTATAATAAGAAGCTAGCGCTAAATCATCTTCTTTAAACTTAGGCATACCACCAACTAATAATTCACCACCAAGGCGATCTGCTGCTTCAAATAAAGTAACTTTATGACCACGAAGAGCAGATACACGAGCTGCTTCTAATCCTGCTGGTCCGCCACCAACAATAACAACATTTTTCTTTACAAATGCTGGTGCGACACCCACAGTATCTTCTCGTCCACATTCAGGGTTAACCGCACAACTACCTAACCCAGATTGTAATAAACGCCCAAAGCAGCCATCATGACATCCTAAACATGGGCGAATTAATGCCTCTAATCCATCTTTTAATTTATTTACATAATCAGGATCACTTAATAAAGGACGTCCCAATCCAACTCCATCAATAGTTCCTTTGTTTAGAGCATCAACAGCCATTTTTGGATCATCCATTCTTCCGGCAATCAATAATGGTACTTTTGCAGCATCACGAATTTTTTCAACTAATGGTAAATACATACCTTTTTCAAAATACATTGGTGGATGAGCCCAATACCAAGAATCATAAGTACCAGCATCTGCATCAAAAGCATCATAACCAGCTTCTTGCAATATTTTTACAGCTTCAATAGCCTCATCAATATCTCTTCCTAACTCTTTAAAATCTTCACCTGGTAAGCCACCTTGCCGTAATTGTTTAATATAGCTCTTAATTGAAAAACGCAAAATAACTGGAAAATCTTTACCACATTTATTTTTAATTGTTTCAACAATTTCTGTAGCAAAGCGTAAGCGTCCTTTTAAATCTCCACCGTATTTATCGGTTCTTTGGTTAAACAAAGTCATTGTAAAACAGTCCAATAAGTATCCTTCATGGACAGCATGGATTTCGACCCCATCAAAACCTGAATTTTTAGCAATAACTGCTGCATCACCGAACTTCTCAATAATATGTTCAATTTCTTCGGTCGTTAGTTCACGACAAGGTGCATTAGGAATCCAACGATTTGTTGTTGGACTTGGAGCAACAAAATCTTTCATATCAACGAAATTAGGCAGCGCCGATCTACCTAAACCAGCAGTTAATTGTAAAAATATCTTTGTTCCAAAAGCATGAGTACGATCAGTCATTTCCTTAGCCTTATGTTCGTATTTTAAAGGTAACATATTTGGGCAAGGAAAACTGCAGCGAGCATGAGGTTCCACGTCATTTTCAACCCAGTTAGCTCCTGTTATAATCAAACCTACGCCACCTTTTGCTCTTTCAACATAATAATCAATACTTTGTTGGGTATAACAATAATCTTCATCAACATCTACGATTGTTGCCATCGGTGCCATAAAAAACTTATTTTTCACCTCAACATTCCCAATTTTTAGCGGTTCAAATAATGGTTCATAAATACTTTTCATAGTAGTCTCCTTTCAAAACTGAACTTGTTCATATTTATATTTTAACACTCATTGTTTGCGCTTACAATGTTTTTAAGATAAAATGTATAATGAAAGGATTAATTATGAATAACATTAAAACAAGTAAGGCAGAAAACACTAAAACTAATATTATTAAGGCTTTGGAACAGTTATCTAAGGATCAAAATCTTGACAATATAAAAATAAGGGATATATGTACATTAGCAAATATCTCAGTAGGAACCTTTTATTTATATTTTAAAAGTAAAGAGGAAGCTATTTTATATATTTATCAACAATGTGATGAGCAGTTTAGAAATTTAAAACTAACTAATGATCCACTTGATAATATCTATCAGATCTTAGATACCTATTATCATATGGTTGACATTGATAACATAAATTTTGATCGTACTATTTATAAATGCCACCTAAATCATTATGATGAGTACTTTTTTTCAGAAGAACGGCCAATCTTTATTTTACTAAACCAACAGATTATTGATTATACAAAAAAAGCTGATTGTAAAGATATAACTTGGGATATTCTAGAATTTTCTCGTGGGCGTATTTATAATGCCTGTATTTCTTTTAAGGAGTTAGATAATACCTGGTATAAACAACAAATAAATAAAACAATCTCTTATTTAAAATATCTAACACTTAAAACATAAAGGACAGAATGATTTAAATCATTCTGTCCTTTACCGTATTTATCTCCATTTATATAATATGGTTTATAACCCTTTGAAGTTAAGTCTAATATTGATTTCTCTACTGTATCTGCAATATTATTTTTATTACAAAATACATAATGCGCTTTAGTTAGATTAACTAAAAAACTATTAAATGTATCAATTCTATCCCCTCTATCATCACTTGGTGAAACGATATAACACGGAATTCTTTTTTTATAAGCCAGATATGAAATTACTCTGCATAAATTGGACCTATTATTACCATACCCTTGCTCAGTCCCTCAAATACAAGTACCAATTCATATTTTTTAAATAAATTCTTTCATATCAAAAAGCCTACGTAATTTATCAAAGGATTGTCTCATAGACTCAGATACCGCCTGCTGTGTAATCCCCAACAATTCACTGGTTTTCTGCTGATTTCTATCTTCAAAAAACTTCTTGTATTAATCTCCCTTTGTTTATCAGTCAATGCAGATAACATCATTTCTATATTTTCACGCATAATAATTTGTTCTAAACATCCGTCCACACAGCGAAGCACCTCCCAATCCTCTACATAGGCACTATATGAGATTGTTTTTAATTGCTCCTGCTTCATCATGTTTTTAGCAATGCGATCTTCTCCCTCCAGAATTAACCGAATGTACCATATTTCATTTTCAAAAAACTCCAAACTAATTGTCTGAGCCGGGATTGAAGTACATTCATATGTATATGAATCAACCGAATGCAATGCAAATACTACCGCATGAAATCCCGATCTTACCATTTTCAATATTAGAGATATGCGTAGGTGTACATCCGCAAATATCAGCCAATTTTTCCTGTGTGATATTCTTTTGCTTCCTGGTAGCTTTTATACGCTTGCCAGTTAACATCGTATCCAGTTTAATACTATCAAATTCTTCACAGTAATTTTCCAATTTCGTATGTGCCTGCATGTTCTCCACCTCCATTCGGTTCGATTTGGTACGTTGCTATTATACTTGAACACCTCCATCATTTGAATTGTCTACGAACTAATAACTTGTCGTACCACATCATATTTTGTCGAAAAATATTGAACCCAGACATATATTTTTATGTTTCAATTCACTTTCTAAGCATTATCTTGTCTGGTATTGTCGAAAATACATTTGACAAACCGTATATTTTATTGATGTGTGCTAATGTTATTTAAAATCACTTTTCTAAATATTATAATGTCGTGCAAAACGACATTATAATGTATATTAAATTAAATACCACTACCTTATTGCATTTATATAAAGTTCGTAGTATTATAATACTGTTTTTAATAACAATGTAGCGTTTTTCAATGTCATTTTATACGACATTTATTTGAAAGGAAATTAAAATGAAAAAACTATCATTATCAATGTTAGCAAAGCAGATTGTATCTGCACGCAAGCAGCAAAATATAACACAAAAACAATTATCAGAACTTACCGGTATACATCGTGCTATGCTAGTACGTCTGGAAGCTCAGGATTATACACCTTCCATTCCACAGTTGGAAAAACTTGGAGAAGTTCTTGGTTTTGAGCCAACAGACTTATTTGTTAATAAAAGTCACGTATCAGGATTAGAAAAATGTTCTCCGCTAAACATCGCTGTTGCCGGAACTGGGTATGTGGGGCTTTCTATTGCAACATTATTAGCTCAGCACAACCATGTAACTGCTGTAGATATCATTCCAGAGAAAGTAGAATTGATTAATAACAAAAAATCCCCTATTCAGGATGAATACATTGAAAAGTATCTTGCTGAGAAAGAGTTGGACTTGACTTCCACACTGGATGGTGAAGAAGCATATAAAAATGCAGATTTTATAGTCATCGCTGCACCAACTAACTATGACAGCAAAAAGAACTATTTTGATACGTCTGCTGTAGAAGCTGTTATTGAATTGGTACTGAAGGTAAATCCTAATGCCATTATGGTTATTAAATCTACTATTCCAGTCGGTTACACAGCCAGTGTTCGCAAGAAATACAATACTAAAAATATTATCTTCAGTCCAGAATTCCTGCGTGAGTCTAAAGCATTGTATGACAACCTCTATCCAAGCCGAATCATCGTATCAACAGATGAAACAGATGAAAATCTCGTAAAGGCTTCTCATACATTTGCTGCTCTTCTTCAAGAAGGAGCTATAAAAGAAAATATTGATACATTATTTATGGGATTTACAGAAGCTGAAGCAGTAAAACTCTTTGCCAATACTTATCTTGCATTACGAGTTTCTTACTTCAATGAATTAGATACTTATGCAGAAATGAAAGGATTAGATACCCAGGCGATTATCAATGGTGTATGTCTCGATCCACGAATCGGAACGCATTACAACAATCCAAGCTTTGGATATGGTGGTTACTGCTTACCAAAAGATACGAAACAGTTACTTGCAAACTACGATGAAGTTCCTCAGAATATGATGAGTGCAATCGTAGAAAGTAACAGAACAAGAAAAGATTTCATCGCAGATCAAGTTCTTTCTATGGCCGGATATTATGACTATTTCAATCGTGGAGATTTTGCAGAAGACCGGGAAAAAGACTGCATAATAGGTGTATACAGACTAACTATGAAATCAAATTCTGATAACTTCCGTCAGTCTTCTATCCAGGGCGTTATGAAGAGAATTAAAGCAAAAGGTGCTACAGTAATTATTTATGAACCAACTCTCAAAGATAATAGCACCTTCTTTGGTAGTAAAGTTGTAAATGATTTAGAAAAATTCAAAGAAATGAGTCAGGCAATCATTGCGAATAGATATGACAGTTGCCTTGATGATGTAGAAGAAAGGGTATATACAAGAGATCTTTTTAGAAGAGACTAAGGAGAAACGAGCACTTAACTCTCTGGTTTTTATAAAAAACATTCCCCCATCAGTACAATATTGATGGGGGAAAACTTTATCTAATTACAACTCTACTTCTTTCAGATATCTTCTCACAGCATCCTGCCATGTCGGTAACGGCTCAAATCCATTTTCAACCAGTTTGCTCTTATCAAGTCTACTATTGACCGGTCTTGCAGCTTTACTCAGACCATATTCTTCAGTAGTAACCGAAGTTACTTTTGTGCTTAATCCATACTGCTTATAGAATTCTACACAGAAATCATACCAGGAAATGTATCCGCCCTTGTTTGTTGTGTGATAATAACCATACTTTTCTGTTTCGCACATATCAACGAGAAGTCTTGCAAGATCAAAGCAATAGGTTGGTATACCAATCTGGTCATTTACACCCTTGACTTCATCATGTGTCTTTCCGACGTTGATCATTGTCTTGATGAAGTTCTTGCCATTTAATCCAAATACCCAAGCGATACGAACAATGAAGTACTTTTCAAGTGTTTCACTAACCGCCAATTCACCTTCAAGCTTTGTCTGACCATAAACATTAAGTGGTTTGTAATCCTTACAATCAGATTCCCACGGCTCAGTTCCCTGACCATCAAATACATAATCAATAGAAAGATACAGCATCTTACAACCAATTGCTTTACAAGCATCCGCAATGTTCTGTGTACCACCAGCATTTACTTTTCTAACAAGTTCAACCTTATCATCATCTTCAGCCATATCTACTGCAGTCCATGCTGCGCAATGAATAACAGCATCAGGTTTTTCTGCATCGATTACCCTTTTCACAGTCTCAGCATCTGTAATATCAAGACTCGCATACGGCATGGTGCACACAGCACTACCATCTGCTACTCCAACATATGCTTCTGCAATATCAGAACTAACTCCAATATGGCCTCTTTTATTTAATTCGTTCATGACGTCATGACCAAGCTGGCCACTCACGCCTGTTATAAAGAACTTCATTAGTTTCTCTCCTTGTAGTTCTTCTCAATCCAATTGAGGTATTCGCCGGAAGTACACTCCTCAGTCCATTTCTTACCTTGGATTGTCAACACTTTTTAGGACAATTTCAAAGAGAATTCATCCTATATTCAACTGGTGATACATATCCTAATGATCCATGAATGCGAATGTTATTATACCAGTTTACATAATCAAATAATTCTAATTCCAGCTCTTCAAAACTATTAAGTATTCTATTAAATGCAAATTCTGTCTTTATGATTTTATAGGTGGCTTCAGCTGCTGCATTATCATAGGGACATCCTTTAGCACTTAATGATCTACTAATATTAAATGTTTCTAGTACTTCATCAATTATCCTATTCTTATATTCATTTCCTCTGTCTGTGTGAAATATTTGAATATTATTCAGGTTTCTTTGTACTCTGCTGAAGGCCCTGTATACTAATTTTGCATCTTTATGTTTACCTGCTGCATACCCAATAATTTCTCGATTATATAAATCCAGTAGTAAACATATATAATTCCAATAACCACCTACATTTACATAGGTAAGATCACTTACTACTACATCTAATGTTTTTTCTCTATCAAATTCACGATGTACTATATTTTCTACTTTATCATTATTGCATGTACTCTTATGTATTTTATATTGTTTTACTGTATAGTTAGAAACCAGGCCATTTTCTTGCATAATACGACGAATTTTTCGAACGATAACTTGATATCCTGACTTTGATAATTCTACTTTAATCTTTCTAGATCCATAGTTATTTCTACTATCTTTAAATATTGTCAAGATAGCATTAATAACTTTATTATCCTTTGTTTTTTGAGTAGGACGGTAGTAAATTAAAGATCTTGATATTTTTAATAACTTACACATAGCACTGATACTGTATTTATATCAATTCGCTAAAATCACTTTTATTTTCGTCCCATTATCAGCGCTGCCTGCTTTAAAATATCATTTTCCATTCGTAGTTGCTGATTCTCTTTTTCTAACTGTAGCAGTCTCTTTTCTTCATCTGTACGACTGTCATCAATTTTAAATGAGCCAGAACTATCAAATCTTTTTATCCAATCTTTTCCTCAACCATTTTCTTCTGCACAAACAACGCATTACTCAGTGTGAGCGGATCTACATCATTCAAGTTCATACTCTTAATTTCTGCCAAGGAGAAGCCTAAGTATTTGAAGAGTAAAATCTGCTGAAGTTTGATCAGATCATTGTCATTATAAAATCGAAAACCATTAGATGCAACAAAAGAAGGCTTTAATAAACCTTCTTTGTCATAGTATCTAATTGTTCTAAGGGTCGCGTTTGCAAGTTTTGCAAATTGGCCCGATGTATATTGCGTCATAAGGATTACCTACTTTATTGGTATGATTGGATGAATTTTCCACATTGTTGTTCGCCACCTGATTGTTTACTTAACCTACTAAGTTGCCATAGAAAGCCCAAGATTCACTACAAGTAAAGGGTTGAATTTCTTTCTGAATGAGAATACGTCCCGCTAAATGCTATTGAACTAATCGAGCTACTGGATAGTAAACGCATGATAGCGAGTACCTTGACAGCTGTAAACCGCTTTCGCGGCTTGCTGCAAATTTCTATTTTTGTTTTCTTATGTGCTCCGGTAAATTCGGAGACCATGATAACAGTTCTTCTAAAAATGATCGTTCTGTTTCTTCCATATGATTTGGAATCTCCGTCAGGAGATATTCAAATCATATGACTTTAAGTTGTTAGCTTTGTATAAGTTCTCTTTTTTCAACAACCTACATACCTATTATTTTACAATAAGACTGCTGCATTTTGGCTTATATAAAACAAGTCCGATGAACTGCTTTACACCATATCCCATGTAAGTACAGTATCTTCTTCTAAATCCATTAAGACTTTTCTTCCAATCACTATATCTGTAAATTGGGGAGAGATTCCAGTTCCTGGACGCTTTGGCATAAGATCTTCAGCCTTAATTACTTCTCCGACCTTCATATCTCTCGTAAGTACAAGTGATCTTCTCGCTTCTCTTCTTGGAATGATTTCACAATCCAAAACAACTTTCTCATCTGAACCAAGTACGGTATCAATCCATACAAAATTATCCATAGCTTTCTTGAAATCATCAGGATCACCGGCATGATAATGATCATTACCTGAAAGTGTTTTATCAAGAGTGAAGTGTTTTTCAATCACTTCTGCACCAAGCATATATGCCGCTGCTAAAGTCATCATTGTATCATCTGGAGCAACATGATCACTAAATCCTACTCTTACATCTGGGAAATCCTTCTTTAATGTTTCAATAATTCTTAAATTTGCATCCTTAGGATCTGTTGGGTAAGAGAGAACACAATGAAAAATAACAATATCCTTGCAACCAACTTCCTTAAGAGCACGAACTGCTTCATCTACTTCTGATAAGTAAGCCGCTCCAACTGACATATACACTGGTTTCCCTTTACTTCCGATATGTTTAACAAATGGAATGTTAGAAAGATCGGAAGAAGATATCTTATAGAAATCCACCATATCATACAGATAATCTGCCGATGCATAATCAAAAGGAGTAGATGTAAAATCCATTCCTTTAGCATGTGTATAATCACAAAGTTCCTTATACTCCTCCTCACCAAAATGGTCATGTTTCAAAAATAATGCGTGCTGTGTCTTTGTAGGCTCTTTACTTAAATCCCAATATGCAGGTGAATTTTTAGAGACAATGGTGTCTGCTTTATACGACTGAAATTTAGCACAGTCTACTCCAGCTTCCGCTGCTTTATCAATATAAAGTTTTGCTGCATCCAATGGGGATATCCCCATTGCCTTTGCTGTATCATAAAAATTCACACCCATTTCAGCAATCATATATGGTTTTGTATTTCTCATAATCTATTTTCCTCCGTTTTTATAAGTTATTTATTAATCCCATTACACGTTTTCGCCCACCTCTAAGATCATGGCTAAGCAACTTTTTATGGAACTTATCTCTGCTATTCTTTGATAATTCGAGATACATCTTCAAGTTACCTACAATAATCTCATCAGACGGATTCAATCCAATATATGTAAATCCATTTTCGTTACAAACAAATCCGTGTTTTTCTTCTCTCTGATTTTGTGCCATGGCAATTGCTGGAATTCCAAGAATCGCAAGTTCGTATCCCGTTCTTCCCCTTGATGTAACCGCAACATCGCAACTTGACATAAGTTCTGGCATATTTGAAACGTCATAAAGGACTTCAATGTTTTCATATTTGTTATACTCCATAAGCGCCTCAACATTATATTTCGCTCTTCCGAGTACCACGACAAAATGATATTTCTTATATTCATCCTTCTTAATAATTTCAAGCAATCTGTCCGAGTAATTCTGTGGATCTGCTCCACCAAACGAGATAAATACTCTTTCAACATGTTCTTTAATCTGGATTGGCTCGTAAAACATGAATGTCTTACCAGAAATATAATATTTCTCTCCTGCTTTAACCTGAGGCAATGTATTTTCCTGGAACAAAGCGTTGAATACCAAATCTGCCTTAAGAATTCCTTCTCCGTCATCTTCAAAGTTAATTATTTTTGCATCCGGAAGCACTGTTCTCAACGCAATCATGTAGTCAATTGATGTAGTCAAAATATCATTAATAAATACTGTATATTCTTCTTCTTTACATCTATCAAATAATTCAGCAATCCCATTGACCGGTATTAAATTATGAGTCGTTTTACCAAATACTTTTGGGTCAGTCTGATTTAAATCATAATAAATATCAGGTTTAACATAGAATTCGTCAGCCATTTCAAGCGCACGATAAATGTGCCCAATTCCTCGCATGTTGTTGCCATTAACATAGATCGCAACTTTTTGTCTATTTAAAACATTAGCAACCGCTTGTAAATCCGAAAAAGTGTCCACATCTATAGATTCTTCTTCAGGAATCTCAAAAACACTAACCTTTTCACCAAATCTAGACTTTGGTGTACAAACAGAATAATTTGATACAAAGAAAGCTCCTGTTTCACTATAGCATGCTGGTAAATACTGACGATTCAATCTTTCAGTATAATTAGGCACTATCTTACCTTCATTCTCTCCCCATGAAAGGTGCGGTGCATTTATAGCCGAAATCACAGTATCATACTTACCATCAATCGCATACTTAATACCTGCATCCAAAGTATGAACCGTTAGTGTTGGGGATGTTGGTTGCATTGTAACAATATATTCCCATTCATCATCCTTTGGAATTGCATCATAGATAACGGCATCCAATGTCACCGCATCGCCACATAACGATTCGTCGCGCCAATGACACTTAACTCCCATCTGTTTTGCGATAATCTGTATTTCCGGTGAATCAGTTGAAACAATTACATCTGTAATCATTTGAGAGTTAACTGCATTCTTTATTGAATAATAAATTAGTGGATGACCACCAATAATTCGTATGTTTTTATTTGGAATTCCTTTTGATCCAGCTCGAGCTGGAATAATAGCTAGTATGTTCACAATTTTTTTCCTCCTTTATTTCTCCCACCAACTAAAATCGAATAAATATTAGGCGCATTATTCTCTAGCAAGATACAAAACAAAATACATATACTGATAATGACTATTGGAAGAATAAAATATGTTGCAATTCCCCACAACCATCCACTTCCAAATATAGCATTAACGATTTTCTTAGTTGTCGTTAACAGCAATTCGTGAAATAAAAAAATCCCAAAACTATATCTTGATATTGTTTGTAACAACCAACTTTCTCGCCTTGTCATATAAGCACCAATTCCGACAAATACAACCAAACCTACCAAAGTACATACTTGGTGGATATATTTATAACTTGTGATACCAATAGAACAAACATCCAATACTACCAGTCCGAAATACACTGCAATAACTGTTTTCATTTTAATTTTCTGATATATATCTGAATGATAATTTTTCTTTACAATATAATAACCGGCACACCAAAAAAACAGTGATTGAATTGAACAGAAAAAAATGTGTGTATTAACATTGGTAACCCAACCACACAATAAGATAATCATAATGCATATTGGAAATTTATCAATAATCATTTTTATTGGTTTCGCAATTAAATTTAAGAAGAATAAGTCTCTAACGAACCAAAGCGGATAAACTAAGGGTTCACCTCTTATACCAAGCAATGCATCGATCCATTGAACGCTCCCCCAAGTTGATATCCTGTATTGTTCGTTCATGAAAAAGCTTGACAAAATAGGTATCCTTTGTGCTATTAAAAAGAATAGAATCCATACACAATTTATTATGATGTATGGTATTAATAGTGTGCGAACTTTCTTTTCAACATTTATCTTCCAAGTATAACCCTTTTTATAAAGCAAAATTGACGCAATAAGGAACATTGCTGGCACAGCAACCCTTCCAAATACCCGCGAGCCCAGGTATTTAACTATTGAACAGACTAGTTCTGGCGTAATATTTGTGCCGACAAAAGCACTTGATGTATCATTATTTGAATGTATAAATAGAACAAGCACAATACTCATCGCACGTATATAATCAATCACTTTTGAATCTTTTTCAGATAGTTGATACCCCATTTTAATTCCTTCCATATCATTATTTGTACATTTTACCTTTATGTACCATTTCAAAAATATTGAGTAATTCTTTTGGCTCTTTTACATCAGTAAAGCCCCAGAACTTATCACAAAGTTCATATTGTTCCTTTGATATCTGTATTCCTGCATTTATATGAAATAATTCTGCAAAAGAATCCGTTTCTCTTTGATAATAATATTCGTAATCATGACCTTTGTTCTTCTTTTCCTCAATAATTGCTTCTTCTTTTCCCTCGTATTCTATTTCCTGTGGGATAAGAATCTGTTGACACCCCATATAAATACAATAACCTAAGTTAGTCCCAAGGCTATTGGATAGCGTTAAGGTTGATGTTTCAATAATTGCACGTAGTCTAGGTAAAAAACTAATAGAATCTGAACCTGCGCTAACCACATGGCAATTCTCCTTCTCAAACTCTTTATCAATTCCTTTTTGAATATCGCCATACGGTAAACAGACATTAATATTCTCAAGATTATACATTTTACATATTGTATGAGCTTTACACATTAAATCCTTAACGTCATATTTGCTTTTCAAGGAAGTAATTGAATGGGCAGGAAAAATTGTCAATGTTCTTTTATTTCCAATAAGCTTATCGGTAATATCCTTTTTATATTGTTCATCTGTGCGCGCATATGCTATACGAGGTCCAATCTTAATTACTTTAATATCAGCAAAAGCTTCTTTTAAAATTTCTTCCCTATATTTTCCATAGGTGAAAATAACTTTTAAATCATATTCGATTTCATCTCCAACTTTTTCATGATTATTCCCTAGGTATAATCCATGTTCAATAAGTCCCAAAATCGGTTTTTTCCATCCTGAATATTTCTTCAACCAAAACTCATGTCCATACGATTCGTTACTCGGAACCAAAGCAATGTTAAAATTATTCGATTGCTGTCTCGAAATTGAATTTGTAACCAAATGAACACACCTATATAATTTAAGCTTTGATTTTGAATTAATGTTAAATTTATTAATTACACTAAACACCTTTTGATTCATAGTAAGCCCTCTTCATTCTCTTAATCACAACCAACAAATGTCTAACCAAAATTAAAACAACTGTTAAATATGTAATCAAATATGCCAACGCTGTTCCTACTCCGGCAAGCGTTGGAACTAACATAAAACTTAATCCAACTGTTAAGACAATTCCAACTATTGAAGCAATAGTATTACTTTCCAATTTTCTCTTAGAAAAAAGAATATTAGACACTGGTATTCTGAAAGTTGCCTGGAAAAAGAATGACAACATCAGAATTCTAAAAACAGGTACACAATCTAAGTATTGTGAACCAAATAAAATTTTGATTATCATTGGAGCCGCACATATAGATACCAGCGCTACGCCTCCATTAAATATACCTATTCCCCCCAATAAAAGTTTTGTTTTTTCTTTTGTCCACACATAGTCATCTTTATGTCTGATAAAATAAGGCAAAGCAAATATCATGACGGCCTGAGGTATAAATAACAGAGCTGATGGTAAAGTGAGTGCCACCTTATATGAAGCTATCACTTCACTATCACTAATAATCATTCCCAAAATTGTTGTTCCAAGCAAACTCAATATTGTCGCTAAGCTGTTATTGACTGCCATCAACAACGCAATTTGATATATAGATTTTTTATCTAATTCATATTTTTTCTCTTTTGCCCCAGCAAAAATACTACAATTATATTTGTATCTACCAATTAATATAACTGAAATACCAGCAAGGTATTGGCTAATGATCAACCCACTTATTCCATATGTTATAGAACCAATAATTGATAGTGTTGCAACAAAACCAGAATCAATTATATTTAGTGCTGCATAATCATTGTTTCTTACATTAGCTCGAAGATATGTCTGTTGCATTACTTTAATTGCGGTTATCACTGGCTGAAAAAACATAAGCCCTAAAACTTCGTTACTCCCTTTGATTGATAACGGAATAAATCTAGAAAAACACAACACACCTATACAAATAAGACAATTTACAAATACTGCTACTTTGGAACAATATGAAAAAATTGTCTTTTGCCTTGCTTCATTTTTTTCATTTTCTACATACAACTGAAGAGCTGCCGAGTCGAGACCTATAATATTAAAAATCATCAAAAACCCATAAACTGTTGCAGCATATGAATAGACTCCATAATCGCTCTTTGAAACAACCCTAATCAGCACATAACTATACGCAAAATTCACGATTTTATTTATTGTTGAAGCAGAAAATATTTTAAGAAATCCTTCGCTTATTAGTTTTTTTATCATCTTCATTTTAAAAACCATCCAAATACAATATTATTATGTAAAATTGGGTTTGTAATTGTATCATAGTAATATATACCTGGAGCAAAATTCATTAACCACCCAACTATCGCAAATGCAATAATTACAGCAATAATTATTTTATTGTCTCTATAAGTTCTATAAGTATTAACATTTAATATCCTGCAATAATATATTATGAGACAATTTCTAAATAATCTTGTATAATTTCCATCTACAATTATAAATGTTATCAAGCAGATACTTATCAACATTATTTTTTCCCAAAACTCATCCTCTTGACTGACACCATTAACGGTTTGTTTCATTAGAGTTGCTCTATAGTGCTTTTCTCTTCTACTTACAAATATTCCAATCAAAACCAATACGCCAAAATATAGAAAATATTTGATTACCGTACTCAAAGATGTAGCCGCATCTGCAAACGCATAGTTATGCCTATTTGATGTAAACAGGCTAATAATTGTTCCAAGATAAGTCCTGTATAAAACAACAAAAGAAAGACTTCCAACAATCGATATTAATGCTACTTTTCTTTTTTCTTTCACGTATACCAGCAAAAATACCAAATAAATAATCGCAATTGTATGTTGTGTAGCTGCTAACAGAATAAATAGTGTGTACATTATAGCGTTCTTTAGCGTTTTTTCCTTTAAAAACTTAATAGAAAACAAGAACAGTGCCTCTACCATTAAATTACGAATCTGTACAGCGTCAAATAAGAACGGAAAAATTCCATATAACGTTAATGCTAATGCTGGATACCTCGTATTCTCCTTTACAAAACTTGAAATTAGTACAAGCGCAACAAAACTGTACATTGCAAGAAACACTTGATAATCAAATCCAGCCTTACCAAATAACATGCAAAGCAATAGAAAGCCTTTCTCAGCATAATAAAAATTGCCGTTTGTAGCTGCGTTAAACATTGCCACATACTGAGTGCTGTCTGCATTCCCTGTATTAAACCCTACCAAAATCCATATGAATAAAAACACTAATGCATACCTTATTTGTTTTCTCGATATCTTTATGCTCATAATTAACCTTTCATTAGTTGAATAATCTTCTTTCTAAATTGATGATTAAATCTCCTATAATCACTAGAAATAATGGAACACAAATCCCATGTCACAATATTTATAAGGCAAATAATATTAAATAGCGCCTTAGAGTAGGTTCCATATTCTCTTATAACAATTAGGGGACTTAGCCACTGATAAAATCGTGTAAAAGCTAAACCTTTCTTTTTAATACTATTATGATGATTATGAAAAACTGAAGCGTTTCCGCATATTGCTGCATCTAGTCCAAGCTTTTCTAACTTATATGCCCAAACATCTTCTTCCCCATATAAAAATAGTTTCTCATCAAATCCATTATTTTCTGAAAACAACCTAGAATTCATCATTAAACAACATCCTGAAACCATTCCTTTAAATGGATAGATATTATTATTATCATACTTTATTTTTTGGTATCGACCTTTTTTATTAGCCTTTATACGAAAATAACAAAATGGTTTTTTTGTTTTTACGAAAGATGCCAACGTTAACTTTGATCTCGCAAACTCTTCACTTTCAGAATCTGGTGTTTCTATTTTTGGTCCAACAATACCCACATTACTATAACTCGTATTACACAACACTGATGCCATTTCCTCTATCGATGAGTCTTTGAAAAGAATATCACTATTTGTAAATAATAGTAAATCCATTTTCTCTTTTGTTGCAGCAGTACCACCAATATTGTTTCCGGCAGAAAATCCTCTGTTTTTATCGGAAGCAATTAATGATACATCCCCACAGCCCTTGTATAAATCAGTAAAATAACTCATAGAATTATCTGTTGAACAATTATCAACCAAATAAATTTTATAGTTCATTTTACAAGTATTTCGAATAGAAGTAATGCATTTTTCAACATCATTTGGTGTATTATAATTAAGAACAATTATCCCTATCTTATCTTTTTTCATATTATCAGTTCCTCATAAATTTGAAATAATGGTTCAAAAGCTACCTCTGGAGTAAATCGTTTAGATACTTCAAGGCAGTTTCTTCTCATACCTAGTAAAACTTTTTTAAGTTCCCTTTCGCTCAGAACATCTAACAACTGCTCAGGTCCACCTGAATAATAATAGCCGTTTACTCCTTGTTCAATAATTTCTTCACACGCATTCCACTTAGTTGCTATTACAGGTGTTCCTGCAAACATTGAATCAATGATTGTTCCTGGCATTCCCTCTGTCATAACCCTCGTTGGGAATAACAATGCATCATAGTGACTTATCACGTCAGGACATTTCTCAAATTCCACCACTCCGCCATATTTTACACACTGATTATACTTTTGTAATAGTCTCTCAAAATCTTCTTTGTATTCGTTTCCAATTTCCCCATATATGTCTAAGCAATAATTCGTCTCTGCCTCTTTCATCTCATTTGCTTTTGCTATAGCAACTATAGCGTCTTCAATACCTTTTTCAGGCACAATTCTTGATAACATACAAAAATGTAAGTCTGTAGGATCCGTGTGATAGTTTTTTTTAGGATACAAATATTTGCAATTGTCAATATATAACACATTAGTGAAACCTTGATTCACCAGCATTTCTCCTGATACTTTAGTTTCTGCAAAAATCTTATCATATCTCATTAAAGCCCATTTTGAAAATTTATGTTTCTTAACAAAATTACCTAACCATCCACCAATTAACACATATATTATTTTTTTCTTTTGTATTTTTGCAAGAATATACACTGGGAACGCCAGTAATTTAATAGCATAATCGCATACTGCTAACACAATCAAATCTCCATGTATCATAGCGCTAATCATTGCTAATATAATCTTAAATGGGGAATTGTTGACTCTATTTGTATCTGAAACAATACAAACATGTGAACCGTATTTTTCTTCGAGTACTTTTATCATGGTTTTTGTTTTTATTGTCTGACCATTATTCTCGTTTCCAGGATTTCCCATATTTCCTATAACGCAAATTCTCTTTTCTTTCATATTATCTCCCAACCATCATGACCAACTAAAAATTCTATTCTCCGACTAGCTCTATCATCTTCCCCCATTCCATGTCATACTTATCTGGGTTGAATGGCATCATACAAGCACTTGGTGTAAATGTTAACTCAGCAAAATAATATCTATCGTTTGCCAAGAAAAAATCAACACGCACAAAAGGGAATCCCTTACATAAATCTTTTGCTACGCCAAGCATCTCATTAAAGAAATCTGGCAGTTCAACTTTTGCAATATCAGTATAGTCTTCTCTTTTTAATGGCATCTTGCTTCCGTCAAGATTGAAGAATCCAATTTGAGCCTGTCTATCATGCACAAGATTATTTGATACATATATGAATTTTGGCTCACCATTAAAACAGAAGAATTTATAATCTGTTATGTTATCACCGAGATACTCTTCACAAGTAATCAAATGAGGAATAATTTTGGAATAATGAATTTCAATATTGAACGCTCCAAAATCTTCTTTCATCCAGGTGTTTAACTGTTTTTCTGCTGCTTTCATATCAAAAGTAAGTTTATCTCCACAAAGTAAATTATATGCGCATCCATGATTACATTTGAGCACAAACTTATTAGGTAGTTGATCCCATTCAATATTATCCGCTTGTTTCCAATGTCCAACTAATGGTACTAGTAAATCTCCATATCCTTTGTCCTCTATGTACTTTCTAACTGCATATTTGTCAGCACACTGTATCACTAAAGGATTATTAGGATAATAATATAATTTCATCCACTGAAGCTTTTCATTAAAAGTCCGAGGATTTTCCAGATTAAGTTTTTTCCCCAATACTATTTTGAAATAGAACTTTGACATAGCTTCATTTGACACAATTCTATGTGCAAAAACCTGAGCTTTTCTTCTAGCTTTATATAAAAATGAATTTCTTTCCATCTTCTTACCTCACAATACTATCTGTCACAAAAATTGTTTTTCCTTTGAGATATTTTCTTTATCTCTCCACATACCTTTTCTTCTTCAAATATCCGAACACCAAATTCCAACCAGTGTACCAAACGCTCATCACAGCATTCTTGTCTTCAGCTTCATTCCAAAGTTTATAATGCCAGCCAATCATTGTCTTAATACTATGACTACTTATACTACCACTTCTTCCTTTTCTATACTGACCTAAGTATTCATCCAACAACCAGCAATCTGCTTTTTGGCAAACCTTCAACCACATAGCATAGTCGTTATTCTTCTTGATATCTCTAATCTGAATCAAGCCAACTGCTTCTGCATCATACATAACCGTCAGGCAACCAGGATAGCAGTAATTGTGCATACCTTGTTTACTAACCTTCTTCGGACCGGTTACCTTGACACCTAATGGCCGATTCTGTTCATCTATCTCTTCATAATTTGTATATGAAAAGTGATATCCATTCTTCTCCATAAAACTAATCTGTTTCTCCAGTTTCTTAGGACTCCATAAATCATCCGAATCAAGAAAAGCAATCCATTTTCCCTTTGTTTCCCTCAGTGCACGATTTCTACTAACCGCTGCGCCTGAATTCTTTTCATTTTTTATGTATTTAATTCTCTGATCACTCAAGTATCCATCTATGACTTCATCGGTATTATCAGTTGAACAATCATCTACGATAATCATTTCCCAGTTTTGATACGTCTGGTTCTGAACCGACTCAATAGTCTTACCAATAAACTTTGCGGTATTATATGATGGTGTGATTATCGAGACTAACTCGTTCATTTCATTTCCCTCCTTCTTCTCAACAATTCCTTCGCTTCCGCCTGCTTCCTGTCGTATCCTTCCTTACTCACCGTACCCTTAGCTAATAAATAATCTCCAAAATCCATATCCGAAGCAGTTCCTTCACGATTAATATCTGCTCTCTTAAAAACCTTACCAACCGTCTGAAGAATCAGACTCATATCATCGAGAAAGGTGATCTTTTCTATGTACTTCAAATCCCAGGAAAGCTTATCTTCCCATGTGATTACATTTCTACCATTTACCTGTGCCAAGCCGCTCAGTCCCGGTCTTATACTGTGTCTCATTCTCTGCTCTGGACTCATAAAAACCATGTCTCTCACAAGCTGTGGTCTTGGACCGATGACTGCCATATCACCCCTTAGTATATTGAGCAGTTCAGGTAGTTCATCTATGGATGTACTTCTTAAAAATTTTCCATAACTATTTAAACGCATTTCATCGGGCAATAATTTTCCGTGTTTGTCTTTTGCATTACTCATTGTTCTAAACTTGATAAGATTAAAAATCTTTTCATCTTTTCCCGGTCTAGGCTGTGTAAAGAAAGGATTCCCTTTCATAAAAACCACTCCCAAAATTATGAACACTAAAAGAATCGGACTCAATACAATAAGCGCAAACAAACTACAGCAAAAATCAAATACTCTTTTCAAACAATTTCTATACATAATTTCTACCCGCCTATTCAAAACATCCTTTAATTACTTTTATGACCATTTCCTGCTGTTCAGCAGTCATTTTATTATCACTTGGCAAACACAATCCTCTTTCAAATATATCCATACCTACATCTAGTGGTTTTCCATCTTTTCCATTTTCACCACCCGAAATATATGCATTAGTTTTACCACGTCCATTACCTTCTCTAGTTACGAATCCATGTATTGCATAGATTGGCTGCTTATGCATTGGTTTCCAGATTGGTCTTCCTTCAACATTATATTTAGCAAGTGTTTCAAGAATTTCTGTCGGACAACTTTTACCATGTTCTGCCTTATATAAAGCCTTATGTTCACCACGCACCTGTTCACACATAGCATCTGAATCAATAATCATACAACTTAGCCAGTAATTAGGCTCACTATTATTCTCATCAAATGGATTCATCTTTACAGGAAGATCTTTGAATCCATCTTTGTATCTTTCATAAATCGCTTTCTTCTGTGCAATATGTTCTTCTAAGTAAGGAATCTGACCTCTGACAACGCCGGCAACAACATTACTCATTCGATAGTTATATCCAACCTCTTCATGCTGGTACCATGGTGCATTTTCACGTGCCTGAGTAGACCATTTTTTTACTTTCTCAGCATCCTCTAAGCTATCTGTTAGGAACATTCCTCCTGCCGAACCAGTAATAATCTTATTACCATTAAAGCTGATTGCATTATAATTTCCGAATGTACCTGTCTGCTTTCCTTTATATGTAGCTCCTAAAGACTCTGCAGCATCTTCAATAATAGCTGCACCGTGCTTATCGCATATTGCTTTAATCTCATCAATCTTACCAGGTGTCCCATATAAATGTGCCACCACAACCAATTTCACTTCCGGATAAATTTCAAAAGCCTTCTCCAACGCAACTGGATCCATATTCCAAGTATCGTACTCTGTATCTATAAAAATAGGAACTCCACCCTCATATACGACAGGGTTCACTGTTGCCCCAAAAGTTACATCTGAGCAGAAAATTTTATCATTTTGAGATACGCCGGCTAATTTCACAGCCATATGAAGTGCCGCAGTTCCAGCAGAAAGAGCTACTGCATATTTGCACCCAACCTTTTCACATATCTTCTTTTCAATTTCATTTATGTTTGCGCCAACTGTTGACATCCAATTTGTATGATAAGCTTCTGTAATATATTGCAGTTCTTCTCCATGCATAGTAGGACTACTCAGCCATATCTTATTTTCAAATCTTTCAAATTGATGATTTTCTGCATTAAACATATCCATGCACCTCTCGTTCATTGTAAAGTGTTTATTTTTAATCTGTGTTATATTTTATACAGATATTAATGTCATTTTTTAATTTGTGTAGGCAAAAAAAGACCACTAGCTCACCGTGAGCACATTCACGCTGAGCCTGGTCAATTACCTCCACTTATTTTTTCTACTCTATATTGTGGGTCAATTAAGAGTACCCAAGAAGCCATCTCAACCTCTCCGGTTCTCGAATCTAACTCGCAATCCATAGAAAATTACATAATCAGGGCTTGACCTAGGCCCTCGAAACCCGCATAAAATCAAGGTTTTCTCTTGGTTGTCCCTATTATACTGCTATCCCTTTCTTTCCTTCTAACGCACCATATCCAACCTTTGGCATACCATATACTTTGATACCCGCCAGTTTCATGGCTAAATGAAGTGCAGCAGTCCCCGCTGATAAAGCAACTGCATATTTACTTCCAATCTTTTCACAGGTAAGTTTTTCTACTTCATTGATATTTACCCCAACAGTAGACATCCAGTTAGTTTCATAAGCCTCTTTTACGTATTCTAATTCTTCACCATGCATTGTTGGTGAAGATAACCATACCTTATTGTCAAAAGGTTTAAATTTCATATTTTTTCATCTCCCTCATCAAAATAATTTGAGTAACCAAAAAAGAACTCTTTATAGAAAGAGTCCTAATCTTGATATTAATTTCCCCTCCATAATAAAAAACTGCTTTATGCAGTTAAATTGTACAAAAAAAGAATATAGTTCCCCCTACCCCAAGTAGAAGAAACTATATTCAAATTATTAAAATGTGCGGTAAACCAGCTACATTTATTAAATTTTACTTTTTATTTCAAGCCCAGCTAAGATATGTCGATTTAAAAACTCGATATCTAAAACCGCTATTCTGTTGTGCTTATCAATCTTAACAATATGATCTTGATAATGAATTAATGGTCCATATATAACTTTAGCTTTATTATCTTCTATAAATGCTTGGGACATTTCTAAGATACCTTCGCTATTGAGTAGTTTATTAAACATCTCGATTTCTTCATCTCTTAAAGCTGTAACTCCATCATCTTTAAGCTGCTTAATCAAACCATCTCTCTGTTCCCCTAATTCATATAACAGATTATCAAAATCACTTTGCTTCATTTCACTTCTAACAAAAATATATCCTGGAAATAACATTTTTAATGTATTTCCTTTAATATCTCGACGATAGTATTCAATCTTTGGAATAAAAGCATCAAGACCTTTTCTTCTTAGAACTGAACACAACTTATTTTCTTTTGCAACTAATGCAAATAATACATACCAGTTATCTTTCATAACAACTCCTATGTTTTACTTGTAACTTCCAAAGGAACTTTCATTGTTTTACCAAAAACATCACCAATAAAAGCAACTCTTTTATGACGATCAATTTTCTTAATCATTTCCTCTTTACCAACTAATGGTCCTTTTTGAACTATTAACTTAGAATCAGTAATAGTTCCCATTGAACGGGTTATTAAATGATCATCATTAAATAACGATTCTAAAAGTTCTTTTTCATTATTGGCTAATGATAAAACTTTTTGTTCATCACTTTGCATAATTCTCATCGTAGAATCCATATCTTTTTCTAAACTTTCAATAATCTGATAAAACTCCTGTGAATTAAATTCACTTTCAATAAAGATATAATTAGGAAACATCGGCACTTCTGCAAATACCTTCTTTCCATCTTTTTTCATTAACTTTTCAATTTTTGGTACAAAAGCAGTCATCTCAGGATGATTATTAAAATAAAATAAAAGATCATTGATCTTATTATCATTTGCAAAAATAATATACCAATTCATCATAATCCTCCTTACAATATAAACTAACTTTTGGTCACAAAACTGTCTTATATTAAAGTACTCTACGAACAAAAAAATTCTATAGTTACGTAAGCATTTTATCATTATCGAACAAAAAATGATAGGATAAATTGTCAAAAAACACCGATAAAACTAAATTATAAATTTATTTACCAAATAATTAATGTTTTAAATAGATTTAAGTACTATTTCTAGTCATTTTTTTGGTCAAAAGAATCTAAAAGAAAGAAGAGTATAATATATGCCAAGAAGAGGAGAAAATATTTTTAGAAGAAAAGATGGCAGATGGGAAGCCCGGTATGTTAAAGCAATAAGTACTAATAATAAAAAACTATATGGAAGTGTTTATGCTAGTACCTATACTGAAGTTAAACAAAAAAGAGAAAATATATGTAATTCTTTAAACAAAGAAAAAATTAAAAAGTCGAATATTAATAATCAAGTATTAGAATATTATATAGTTGAATGGTTAAATGTGTATCGAATTAAATTTAAAGCCCCTACTTATGTCAAGTATTATAATGTAATCTATAATTATTTATTACCATATTTTAAAGATATAAAGGCGAATGAATTAAATACCAAACAAGTTGAATTATTTACCGCTTCTTTATTAAAAGAAGGAAAAAATGGTAAACCACTATCACCTAAAACAGTAAAAGATATTCTTTCTTTGTTTAAATCCATTATAGGATATATAGAATCCGAACATAATATTAGTATAAATACTAAAATTATATATCCTAAAAAACAAAAAGAAAAAGAACGCATATTATCCAAAGAAGAATTTATAAACTTGAATCAAACTTTATTACAAGAAATAGATTCATGCAAATTTGGTGTACTTATAGCCATGGCTACTGGATTACGAATCGGTGAGTTATGCGCTTTAAAATGGAAAGATATTTCACTAAAAGAAAACTATATCTATGTTAACAAAACAATGCAGCGAATAAAAAATATTTACAGTGATAATCCAAAAACAATAATCATTGAAGATTCACCTAAAAGTTCTACATCAAATCGAAAAATTCCAATTCCAGCTAATCTTATTACTCTATTTAAACAATTTAGGCAAAATGATGATTGCTATTTATTAACTGGCAGAAGTGACAAATTTGTAGAGCCCCGATCATTAGAAAGAAAATTTCGAAAATATATTAAAAATGCAGGAATTGAAAAAGCTAACTTTCATATGCTAAGACATACTTTTGCAACTATGTGTATCGAGGGTGGTTTTGAAATCAAATGTCTTAGTGAAATTCTTGGTCATAGCGGTTCTCAAATTACCTTAGACCGCTATGTTCATTCATCATTTGATCTTAAAAAAAGTTGGATTGACAAGTTTTCAAATCAAAACATTTCTTGTCACTAAATATGGTCATAGTCAAAAAGTACTTATAAATAAGTACTTTTTTAGCTTTGTCGTAGAGTACTTTACTCTACGACTTTCTTTTATTATTTACAAAAAAAATATTTTTATTCAAAAAATGTAGAATTTGATAAACTATATTATCTATTTAAGTATCTAATTCTAATACTCCTGATACTGTATCCCATAATTATTTCAATAAAAAAACATGAACTCAAGGTAAATCCTAAGTTCATGTTTTTTGTTTATTTTAATAAAACTCGATCCGTATATTCTTGAGAAGAAGTAGAATACAAATGAATCAAGCCCTCTACGGTCATTTCTTCTCTTTCTTTGCCTTCAATCATTGCAATGATTTGTCCATCTTTCATAATCATTGTTTTATTACCGTATTTTAGAGCATCTTCCATATTATGAGTAATCATCAGTGTAGTAATCTGATGCTCTTCAACAATTTTTTGTGATAATTCTAAAACCTTTAATGCCGTTTTTGGATCTAAAGCAGCTGTATGCTCGTCCAATAACAATAAATCTGGAGTTACTAAAGTTGCCATTAATAACGTCAATGCTTGTCGCTGTCCTCCAGACAACAATCCAACTTTAGAATCTAATCGTTCTTCCAAACCTAACTCTAATTCCATCAGTGCCTTTTTAAACTCTTCACGATGACGATGAGACATTAGACTTAAACTAAAATGTTTACCTCTTTGATTTGACAAATGAAGATTTTCTTCAATTGTCATATTTGGGGCTGTACCCTTTAAAGGATCTTGAAACAATCTTCCAATCCCTTTTGAGCGCTTGTACTCAGGCTCAAAAGTAATATCACGACCATTTAAAATAATATTTCCTCGTTTTGTATCAACTGCTCCAGAAATAGCTTGAAATAAAGTTGATTTACCAGCACCATTACTTCCAATGATTGTAACAAAATCCCCTTTATCAAGTGCAAGATTAATATTATTAAGGGCGACTTTTTCATTAACTGTACCTTCATTAAAAACAACTGATACATCCTTTAATTCTAACATTAATTGCGCCCCCTTTTCTTACTTCTAAATGCTCCATTAGTTGAAGCAATTGCCACAATAACAAGAACTGCTGATAACAGCTTTAAATATCCTGAAGGAAGTCCCAGCTGTAGAGCAACTGTTAGGACTGCACGATAGAAAATTGCTCCAAATACAACTGCAACTAACTGAAAAATAATTTTTTCTTTCTTTATAAATGTTGTTCCGACAATAATACTAGCTAAGCCAATTACCATCATTCCTGTTCCACTGCTAATATCTGCAAAGCTTTGATGTTGGGCAAATACAGCACCACTCATAGCGACTAAGCCATTTGCTAATGCTAAACCTAAAATCTTCATTTTATCAGTATCAATAGAGCTTGCTCGAACCATATCTTCATTATCACCACAGGCTCTAAGTGATAATCCTAGCTGAGTTCTTAAGAAAAAATCTAAAATCACACAAATAACAATTACAATCAAATATATTAAAATAATTTTCCCATAAGGATCAAATGCAGTAAAACTGCTAAAAATAGTATTATTACCAAACAGTGATAAATTAGGAGTATCATTCATAATTGCTAAATTAATTGAATATAATCCAGTCATTGTTAAAATCCCAGATAAAAGCGGCATAATTTTGAATTTTGTAATTAATAGACCAGTAACTACCCCAGCTGCTGCACCAATCACAAATGAACCTATTAATCCTACATATGGCATTGAATTAATCGTAAACATCCCGCTAACAGCACATCCCAAAGCGAAACTTCCATCAACCGTTAAATCTGGCAAATTTAACACTTTATAACTGATATATAAACCAAGTGAGAGAATGGCAAAAATTCCTCCTAACTCCAGTGCTCCTAAAATAACCGTCTGATTCATAAAACTACTCCTTTATTTCTACATATGCTTTATCATTTTTAATTTCATTAGGCAAAGTAATACCTAATTGTTTTAATACTTTTGTATTTACATAAACACTTAAATTTTCTTTAAATACTTTAACTGGAATATTTTCCACTTTTTCACCTTTTAAGATTTTATCAACCATATTTGCAGTTTCTTTTCCAAGATCTTCGTAATTAATTCCAACACTTAAAAAACCACCATCTTGAACCATTGAATCAGCGCCTACATATAAAGGTACTTTTGCTTTAGCACAAGCAGGTCCTACCATATCCATTGCATTTGCTACAGTATTATCATTTGGAGCAAAGACTGCATCACATTTACTAGTTAATACATCAATTGCACTTTGCACTTCATTTACTCCAGTAACAGTTGTTTCAATCATTTCAATTCCTTTATCATCACAAAAAGCTTTTGCTTTAGCAATATTAGTAACTGAATTTACTTCACCTTTATTATAAATGACTCCTATTTTTTTCAAATCCGGATTAACTTGTAAAGCTCTTTCTAAAATCATTTCAACTTGAATCTCATCACTCGTTCCCGTAATATTTTTATCTGGTTTTTCAAGAGATGTAGTTAAACCAGCTTTAATTGGATCAGTTACCGCTGCAAAAACAACTGGTGTATCAGTTGACATTTCAGCTGCTGTTTGAGCTACAGGAGTTGCGATTGCAACTACACAATCTTTTTTACTAGATTTAAAATCTTGAATAATCGACGGAGCTGTGTTCATATCTCCTTGAGCATTTTTAAAAGTATACTTAATATTTTCACCTTCTTTATATCCCAAAGCCTCCATCTGTTCATCAAAAGCATCTTTAATTGTATTTAATGATGTATGTTCAACATATTGAATAATCGCTACCTCTTTTACATCACCATTACTACTGCTATTTCCACATCCTGTTAAAGCTGTCATTGTTAAAGCTGATACTGCCATTAATTTAAATAGTTTATTAATTCTCATTTTTATGTTCCCCTTTTTCTTTATAGTTTTTATCTTTTAAATTATAAAGAGCTACACCATCGCTTATCTAATCTCATTTTTCTTCCCCTTTCGAAATCACATTTAAACAAAAAACACCTGTCCTAAAAGGACAGATGTTAAAATCTGCTATACCACCTTATGGTCTTTGTCAAATGCTATCACATTTTTGCTTTGTAACGTAAGCTAACGTCAAAAGATACTCAAATTACTTCTTTCCCCTTTGCCTTCATGGGTCCATTTACCAAAGTCGCATCTCTATCTAGCTTCCACCACCCTAGACTCTCTACAAGCGCGTTCGATGTTTTATCTCCCAATCACAAGTTTATCTATGAATAAAATCTATCACACATATTTCTCTTTGTCAATACGATTGAATGCAAAAGCAGACTAATTATTAGTTTTAATCTGATATAGTTTCTCTAATTTATTAATCATTTGAATTGATGTAAACCTTTTTTATTTCCTAAAAGAAGACTGGCTTTAAAAAGATAATAAAAGAATTAAACTTAAATTTCTTTCCTAAAAACATCTCAAGAGAATATTTTAAATAGACTTTTAAAAGTATTTTTAATAAATCAAGAACAAGATAAAAATTTAATGAAATAGTTGATTAAAATATAATTTATTAAAGTCTATGTATCAAATATGATAAAAAATCGACTTAAACAGTTTAAAGATCAGCTTAATTATTTCAATCACATTTACTATCTAAGACTTTTGTCAGTATAGATTTACACCTATACTATTATAATGCCTTCGATATCTGTCATCACTATTCAGTAAATATTCTACCAAATAGCAATTAACCTATAATTACAAAAAGCTCTAACGGGCAGTGCTATTACAATTAGAAAAAATATATTATTAGAACAAAAAAGTCTTCAGAATATGGATCAGATCATGAATATTATTCCCTTATTCCGTTAGAAATAACGAAACTAGAAAACTTCAAGCTTTAATAACTTATTTGGATTGCATATAAAAATACAGTGTTTTAGCAACTTACAATCAGTTAATAAGCACTGTATTTTATTTGCGACTATTAAAAGTTTGACTAATCTCCAAAAATTCACGTTTTCCTATTATATAATCATAATAAACTTCCTGCGGTGAAGTACCTGCAAAAATCTTACAAACTCCACAATTTTCACAGTCCCCATTTTTACATGCAAAAAGCTTGTTAAGATAGTTTTCTCGTTCACTTTTAGTAGTTTCTTTAATCAATTTAGCCATTTTCCTATCTCCTTAATTCAATTATAGCAAAAGCACGCAATTAATTCGCGTGCTTTGCTCTATAAAACGGCTATTAAATAACGTAAATAGATTTTTTTGAACAAATTTGCTTGTTTAAAATATGCATTTGTTTTATCTTGATAAAACCGCTCTACTATTTCAAGTTCTTCAATAGATATTTGATGTTGTGAAAAACGAGCTTTATCAATTATTGTCTTTATCTCATCACAATTAATTTTCAATTTAGTTAAATAGTAATAATAATAACAGACTTTTTGATTACTATTAGCAGCTCCTTTAAACATTCGTTTTTTACGAATTCTTGCTTGAAATAAAACTATAAAGATAAAGATCATCCCTCCTGCTAAATAATAAATATAAACAGGAATTTGAAAACTATCATTTTGAGAAATTTGTTGAATATTCGGTTTTTCTGGCTCCACTGGCTGTGGTGTTTTATCACCTTGGTTAGGTGCAGGAGTAATTGTATCAGTTGGTGTATTCGGATTTTCACTACTTGTTGGAGTCGCTTCAATTGGTATCCAGCCCAAATATTCATCATAAATTTCAACCCAAGCATGAGCATTACTATCCCTAACTATCAATTTACCAGCATTGTTCTTACTTCCCGGCACTTGATAGCCAACAACAAAACGTGCGGGATATCCCCTACTTCTTAACATTAATGCTAATGTTGAAGCATAGTGAACACAATACCCTTTCTTATTAGTATTTAAAAAATAATCAACAACATCCACATTATCAGGTGTATTTCCCGGTCTCAAGGTATAAGAAGTATTAGCCGCTAAAGCATTTGTACACTGTGTAATATAATTGAAAATATTACCATTATCAATAACATTATGCTGCTTTAAAAAATTCTCAATAATCGATTTTGTTTCCTCAGGAACTGATGTTAATTTTTCATCATCTTCATTCCCTTGTCCAAAATATTCATCGTAGTAGTCCTGTGTTCCATTACGCTCGGCTATTTCCTTTAATAATTCTCCTTTGGCTTTATAATCGATCGTTGATAATAGAGCATTAAAATCATCATTAGGTATAATCATCTCATATGTTTGAGGGTTTTTACCCTCATAGTGGTCACCATAATATGTCATATCGTCATTAATGATAAAGTATGGTGTATAATTACGTTGACTATAACCACTGATTTGATTAACTTCAATAACTTGACGAGAAGTCTTTGTAATATTTGCAATCTTCTCTAGGTTATTTTTAAACCATTCTGTTTCAACGCGACTATGAGAAGTCCCCCATTTACCATCTTCATACAAGTCATAAGCAATTCCTCGAATCTTGAAATTATTTAAAGTCACTTCACCAGCAATTGTAAAATCTAATGAGTTACGATAATGACGATCCCCTTGGCTATTGACATTGTATTCCTCTTTTATATTTCCAGGAGTTGAAATTGGTGTTCTGGCATTATCAAACAAACTATACTTTGAAGGACGATATGTACTTATTGGAAATGATATATATGTTATTGCCATGGCAACTACACTAATGATAATCATTGGTATTTTTAATATAGCCCCTTTTTGCAAAGCACCAATCAATAAAATCAAAACATATAAAACATAACATGCTAGAAAATACCATGGTGGTGTAATCGTAAATAATAATTCAATAAAAACACCTGGTAATAAAGCCAAAATAGCTAATGTATATTTTTGTTTATCAATTGCAATTACAGCTGATAAAAATAATGGGATAAAAATCAGCAAAAAAGCTAAGATACAAATTTGGGGATCATCATAAAAAATATACGTACTTTCAAAATTAAAATCATATACAGAAACTTCACGATACTTATAAATAATAATTGAAGTTATGTATGTTAAACAATCCATCGTACTAGGAATCAATAATAAGATTCCATCAGCAATAATACTCCCGATAACAAACTTCTTTTTACCTTGAATATAATTAAATCCCAAATATATTAACAAACCTACTATAATACAAGAAATAAAAATAAAATGATTGTTCGAACTAAAATTAAAAGAATAAACTAACGAGCCTACTGAACCAATAATTCCTAATAAATAAATTAATAACTTCATCAGCGGCCACCTTCCACTTTCATGATTCCATTATAGCTAATAACAAACTCATAATTATGTTTAGAAATATCTGACTGATACTCTTTATTCCATAACAAATATTTAAACATTTCGTCATATTCTTGAATACTTTTAATTTCCTTATTTGATAATAGAAAGCCAATTTGTCGTTTTAATAAAAAACCACAAAAGGTATCAAGATAACCAAAAACTAAATCATTATGATCATCATTGTCATCAAAACTAACATACAGATTAATTACTTCACCTACTAACATCGCATTATCTTTAACTAAAATATCTTGATAACGGGCACTAAGTTTCCAGTGAATATTTTTCAACTGATCCCCCTCTTGATATTTGTGAATATCATATATTTCTGTAGGATCATCTCCTTTACGATTCACAGCATAAACTTCGTCACCAACTCGTGGTAGTTGATGTGCGTACTCTTTGAAATCTAATTCTACCCTCTTTGGATAAATAGTAATTGGTATCTCATAATGGCATCTCTTTTTTATGCAAAATAGATTTAGACAATCGTATTGGTAGTATGTATTAATAATAAAATTTCTTCCCCCACAATGTTTAAATACTAAAGTTAATCCGTCTTGATTTCCCTTGATCAAATACTTTTGATCCTCAACAACAAACTTTATTGCTCCAAGCCCTAAATTATCCTTAATTATTTTAATCTTTACAAAGTCATCTTGAATAACTTTTTGATTCAAAATAGCAAAATCCAGCTTAGTAAATTTAAAACTCATAACTAAATAAAAAAGTGATAAAACTGGTAAAATCAGAATCAATAAAAGAAAATAATATGAAAAATATCCAACAAAAGCAATATAGAAAAATACCCCAAATCCAATTAATAACAAATAAGCAAGACGATAGCGAAACATAACTACTTATATGCAATTGGTGCAATCTTCATCATGATATCTTCCATAATTATTTGAAAATTTTCACGATTCTTTTTAACACTTGGCATTAAGAAAATCCGATGATTTAGGGTTTCATATAAGTTTTCGTTAATATCTTCAACAATAACATAGTCCCGACCATTTAAATATGCACTAGCTTGAGCCGCTTTCATCAATGCAATCGAAGCACGAGGAGAAGCCCCTAATTCAATTTTTTCATGAATTCTTGTCTGTTGAACGATTTGAACAATATATTTCACTAAACTTTCATCTAAATGAATTTTAGTAACTGCTTCTTGCATCATGAGCAATTCCTGAGGCGATAAAACCGGGTTGATTGAATTAATTGGATTTCCACTTTTTTTTCGATTTATAATTTCAATCTCACTCATTTCATCAGGATAACCTAATGATAAACGCATCATAAAACGATCCAACTGAGAATCTGGTAACATTTGTGTTCCAGCACTTCCAAACGGATTTTGTGTTGCAATAACAATAAACGGCTTAGCAGTTGGATAAGTTAACCCATCAACACTAATCATTCCTTCTTCCATAACCTGCAATAGTGCTGATTGTGTTTTACTTGACGTCCGATTAATTTCATCAGCCAAAAAGATATTTGTAAATAGCGGTCCTTTTTTAAAAGTCATTTCTTTTGTTTCAAAATCATAAACAGAATACCCTAATAAATCACTTGGTAAAACATCAGAGGTTAATTGAACCCGCTGATAATCTAACTGTATTGCCTTTGTTAAAGCAACCGCTAAATTAGTTTTCCCGACCCCAGGAATATCTTCAAGTAGAATATGTCCATTAGCTAATAGAGCAATAACTACTTTTTTTAAAACATCATCTTTTCCTAATACAGCCTTTTTTACTTCATTAATCAATAGTTCTAATTTTTCATTCATAGTCCCTCTCCTTATATTTCTACTACAATATCTAAACTAAACCCTAAGTTAATGCCATTACTATAAGACTATTTTATCATATTATTAGATTATTTAATTATTAATTTGTCTTAACAAAAAAATATCTCACCTTCACCACATCAAAAAAGCAACAGATGCAACTGTTGCCCATTATTATCTTTATGCGAATAGTTTCTCCCATAATCCAAATAGAAAAATAAAAATAACAATTAGGGGGAGAATCCAACTAATGTAAAATTTGGCTTTTTCAGGAAAATGCAAGCCCTCACCGGCATTAGCCTCGGTCATAAACTTCTTCCAACCCCAACCTAGACGCCGAGTACAGAAAAACAAAAATACAAGTGATCCTAATGGCATAATTACATTAGAAACTAAAAAGTCTAATAAATCTAAAACTGCACTCCCCGGTCCAAATGGCTGAAATCCGGATAAAACACTATATCCAACTGCACAAGGAATACTACCAAGAACAATAATAATAAAATTTAAAATGACACTTTTCTTCCTTGACCAATTTAATAGATCCATTGAAAATGAAACAATATTTTCAAATACGGCAATAATCGTAGAGAGAGCCGCAAAATTCATAAAAACAAAAAACAAGGTACCCCAAATTTGACCATTTTCCATAACATTAAAAATATTTGGCAGTGTCACAAAAACTAATCCCGGTCCACTTCCTGCATCCACCCCAAAAGACATACAAGCTGGAAAAATAATCAATCCTGCCATTGTTGCAACAAAAGTATCTAGCGCTAAAACACGTAACCCTTCGCCAGTTAAAGAATGTTCTCTACCAATATAACTACCAAAAATAGCCATTCCCCCCATTCCAATACTCAAAGTAAAAAATGCTTGTCCCATTGCACCATAAACAGCATTAAAGATTCCATTTTCCATCAATAAATTAAAATCTGGAACTAAGTAAAATTCAACTCCTTTTATTGCACCGTCTAAACTCAAAGACTTCACAACTAATAAGAGCATCACTCCTAGCAATAATCCCATCATTACTTTCGTTACTTTTTCAACACCTCGTTGAAGACCAACAGCACAAATTCCACAGCCGATCACAACAATCAAGATCATCCAAAAAATACTAGCTTGTGGATCTGCTTGAAGACTGACAAAAACATTGTTGACTTCACTTGGATTTAGTCCAATAAAATCACCATTCAACATTTTAACAAAATAGGCTAGCATCCAGCCGGCAATAGTCGTATAAAACATTACTAACAAATAATTTCCCACCATTGCGACATACGAAAATATGTGCCATTTTTGTCCTTTCTTTTCTAAAACATGAAAACTTTTAGCAATACTCTTTTGAGAAGCGCGTCCAACTGAGTATTCCATTACAATGATTGGTAAACCTAATATGATTAGGAAAAATAAATAGACTAATACAAATGCCCCTCCACCGTATTTTCCAACCATATACGGAAAACGCCAAATATTTCCTAATCCAATCGCACATCCAGCAGATAATAAAATAAAACCTAGACGTGATGATAATCTTTCTCTGTTCATCAAATTGTCTCCTTTTTAAAACAATGTCTTAATTGTAAAGGAAATCATAAAATCCGTCAATCAATAAGAAAAAGTTATGATAACGATTTAATTTATCATAACTTAAATATAATAATTATTTTTTCTTTACCGGAATCCAAATTTCTGAATAATAATTTTCATCATGATTGCCTCGTGGATAGTCCTCACACGGTGTATACATTTCAATATTATAATGCTCAGCAACTTCGTATGTATCATTATTTGGTAACCATTCAGAAAAAATCTTTGTATTCACTTCTTGCAATGATTTAGGTACAGCACCATGACAAGCAAATACTGCCCATGTTAATTGTGGAATTTCACAAACTTCATACCCATCTGGAATTTCACTGTCCAAAACATACTCATCAGCAATCAAATATTTAAATCCTTCATCTTTTTCATCTTCAATGCAAACCCCGTATACACCACACACTTTTTTATCAGCGGACTGCATATGCTCTCCCCAAAATTTAGGAATCTCATTAAATGCACAATCAAAATCAAACCTTCTTGCCTTACCTAAGACTGTAAATGCTTCTTTTTCAATAATTTTGTAATCCATGGTTGAACCACCTTTCAAAGTAAACTGTATTTTTAACGGAGCAAAAGATTTAATCATCAATTGCTCTTTTCTTGCGACAGTCGGAGTAACTCCGTGAAATCGAGTGAATGCTTTAGTAAAACTATCTGGTGAATCATAACCATATTCTAATGCAATTTCAATAATCTTCTTATTCGTAGTAATGACCTCACTACCGGCTAGTGATAATCTTCGATAACGAATATACTCTGCAACACTAAAACCACATAGAATTCTAAATGCTTTTTGAAAATAAAAACTTGAAACATATGCTTCATTTGCAACATCTACAATCTTAATATCTTCTTTAAGATGCTCTTCAATGTATTTTAAAGCGTTACTAATTCCATCAGTCCAATTCATTGTGTTCCTCCTTTGTCAAATCAATCATAACAAATCCTCAATCCTAACATCCCGACATTTCTTGCTCACTTTTGTCTAGTTGATTCATATACATATTATAGTGAATTATTTCATAATCAATGAAATATTTAGAAGATTATTTGGCAATAATTTATCTAATGATTAAATTTAACTATTTTTTTATCATTTTCTAACAAAACATAGGGGTAAAATTGATAAATTTGTGATATAATTAACCGTCGAAAGAAGGTGTTTTTATGTCCCCTGTGCCCGAGCGATTGTGCGCTAAGAAAAAGAAAATAAAATAGAGAAACAGGAGGCATAAACATGAACCTCCTGTAAGTGGAGGTTATTATGTTAGAATTTTACAAAACTTTTGGAACTGAAACAAAAAAGATCGATAAACCAGAACCAGGCAGCTGGATCAGCGCTATTGCTCCAACTGAAGAAGAAAAAAACTATTTGATTGAAGAAATGGGAATTCTACCGGAATTTGTTAAATCTTCATTAGATGCTGAAGAAAGCTCGCATATCGACTATGACGAAGATTATAATCAGACTCTAGTAATCGTTGACTATCCTAGTGCTGAAGAAGTAGAAGATGGTTACGATAAAAATATGTTACAATATACGACATTGCCCTTAGGTATTGTGATCATGAAAGGATACGTTGTTACCATTTCCTTATATGAAAACTTAAATATCGATGATATGGCACAAGGTCGGATCAAAGGTGTCAATACTGATTTAAAAACAAGATTTTTATTACTATTATTATTACGAATTTCTCAACGATATTTAATTTATCTGCGCCAAATTGATCGGATCTCTTCTCGAACTGAACAAAGATTACACAAATCAATGCAAAATAAAGAATTGATTCAAATGTTAGGACTAGAAAAATCATTAGTATATTTTTCTACCTCATTAAAAACGGACGAAATAACATTAAATAAAATTATGCGTGGGAAAGCTATTAAATTATATGATGAAGATCAAGACCTATTAGATGACGTTTTGATTGAAATCCATCAGGCAATTGAAATGTGTAATATCTATTCAAATATTTTATCAGGAACAATGGATGCATTTGCTTCAGTTATTTCCAATAACCTGAATATTGTTATGAAAGTATTAACAGTTATTACGATCGTTATGGCTATTCCAAATATTATTTTCAGTTTTTATGGAATGAATGTTGCAGGTTTACCATTTCCACAATGGTGGTTCCCAACGGGACTAGCAATAGTTGCCTGTATTATCGCCACAATTATTTTCATCAAAAAAGATATGTTTCATTAAATAAATTCTAGATTATATGTATTTATAATCTAGTTTTTTATACTTGTTAAACATAAATGTACTATAATATAACTATGGGGTGATATTAATGGAAATTAGAACACTACAATATTTTCTTACCATCGCAAGGGAAGAAAGTATTTCTGGGGCAGCTGAATATCTACATGTAACGCAGCCAACATTATCAAGACAAATGAAAGAGTTAGAAGAAGAATTAGGAAAACAATTATTTATCCGGGGAAAACGTCGTATTACTTTGACTGATGAAGGCATGATCTTAAGAAAACGGGCAGAAGAAATTCTTGGGCTTGTTGAAAGGGCAGAAGCTGAAGTCAAAGCTAATGAAGAACTATTAACAGGTGATATTTATCTAGGATGTGGTGAGAGTGAAGGAATGCGTCCGATTGCCAAGACAATTGCAACGATGTTGGAAAAATACCCTCATGTAAAATTTCATTTGCATAGTGGAAAAGCTGAAGAGGTAATGGAAAAAATTGATGCTGGAGTTCTAGATTTTGGAATCGTTATTGAGCCTGTTGATTTAAATAAGTACGATTATTTAAGGCTTCCTTATAGCAATGTTTGGGGGATTTTAATGAAGCGGGATAGTACTCTAGCATCACTTGACAAAATAACCCCTGATGATCTACGTGGAAAACCTCTTCTTTGTTCAAATCAAGGGATGGTAAAAAATGAATTAGCTGGATGGATTGGTGGAAATCAAAGGAAATTAAATATTGTAGGAACTTATAATTTATTATTTAATGCATCTTTAATAGTTGAAGAAGGAAATTTATATGCTTTATGCTTAGATAAAATTTTTAATTCTAATAATAGTTCATTATGCTTTAGACCACTTGAACCAAAATTAGAAGCGAATATGCTAATAATTTGGAAAAAATACCAACTCTTTACCAAAAGTGCTGAAACATTTTTAAATATGATAAAGGACAATATTACATAAAGATAAAAAGAGAACTAAAATTGTTATTTCTCTTTTTACAATAAATTATTTTTTCGTTTCGCAATAATGTCACTTATATCAAATGGTGTTTCATCTTTAGGTAATGAACATACATCTAAAAATGGAACATCTGCAACTGACCTTATTGGAAATTCAGACTTCGCTGTAACATTCTTCATTTTACATTCAATCACTCCGATATATATTGGGAGTATCGTCTTTCTACTTTCCAAAGGGACAATTTCACGATGATTGCAGGTGGATAATAAATTATATCCTTTTTTAATTTTGTAATAATCATTACCATCAATTAACTTGATAGTTCCTTTAGCAATTATTGAACGATAATCATGATAACGCCCTTTATACTTGTGGTCTGGAAAATCATGAAACAAACCAAATTCAATACACAACAAATAAGATATTATTCAAAAAAATCTAAATTATTTTCCTAAATAAAAATCGACTATTAAACTTTAAAATTAAAAGCCTATTCAGTCGATTCGTAAATCCTATTCAATCTAAATAATTTGGAAAATATAAAATTTTAAATATGACGTTTCTTCCATTGTCCATAAAATTGGATGGTCTGGGTTTTGTTGAGTAACTGATACTTGTTTAAGGGTTACTCCAGCCTCATGCGCTGATTCACGAAGCATCTTTTCAAAATTATCAGTCTCCATAAAACGTGAACAACTACATGTAATTAAGTATCCACCTCTGCCTAATAATTTCATTGCTTTCATATTGATTTTCTTATAACCATTATAAGCATGATCTACCGTTCTTCTCGATTTCGTAAAAGCAGGTGGATCTAAAACAATAATATCAAACTGTCCCTTTTTACATTTATCTAGATAGTCAAAAACATCATCTTTTACAAAAGAAATACATCCTTGTAAATTATTTAGTTTAGCATTAGCATATCCCTGATCAAGAGCAGTTTGTGATACATCTACTGCAACCACTTCTTTAGCTTTACCATAAGCCGCATTTAATGCAAAGCCCCCAGTATGACTAAAGCAATCCAAAACTTTTTTTCCATACGCTATATTTCTAAGTAAAACACGATTTGCTTTTTGATCTAAAAAGTAACCTGTTTTTTGACCATTTTCAACATCAACACTTAAATTGATTCCATTTTCATTAATAATCGTCGTTGTCGGTAAATTAATATTTCTCCAATATCCTTTTTCTAAAGGCAGTCCTTCTTTTGCTCTAACCTTAATATCATTTCTTTCATAGATACCTTTAACATCTTGCCCATCTTCTGTTAAAACCTCTAGTAATATTTCATAGATCATATCTTTGATTTTATCTAATCCGTATGAACTAATTTGGCAAACTAAAATATCATTATAGCGATCAACTGTTAATCCCGGCAGTTCATCTGCTTCTCCAAAAACCAAACGACAATTAGTTAAATTTTCTTTTTCTACTGTCTTGCGAAAGTCATAAGCAAATTGTATTCTTCGCTTAAAAAAGTTTCGATCAAATATTTCATTTATATCTTTAGATAAAATTCTTACCGTAATGTGACTATTTTTAGAAATAAAACCTGTTCCAAGGTAACGGCCAGTAGTAGTAATGATATCTACCAACGCTCCATTTTCAATTGTTTCATCAATATTAACAGCATTATTTCTATACATCCACATCTGACCTTTATCAAGCCATTTTTCTCCTTCTTCAGATATAATGACCTTAGGATATTTTCTTTTCATTAATGTACCTCTCTTATAAATATTTTCTTCTTCACTATTCTACTATAGTTCGATTTCATAAACAAATATATTTCTTATTTATCAATAGATTCTTCGATATTAATCACTAAATATCCAATACTTAAAGATTTTCATTATCAATTCAGTGTTTTTATAATTTAGATATGATAGAATTAATAAAATAATAATATTTTAGGGAGGTGGTCATGATGATTCTAGGTTATGTTTGCCATAGAGTCGAAGGCACTGTGCTTCGTACAGAGTCTGTTAATCAATAGGCTAGGCGATCAGAGTATAATGCTCTAGCTGTGCGAAGCGATTAGAAACAATCGCCTGATCCTATTAATCTTAGGCTCTGTTTATTTTAAATAAATTTATAAAATAAAGGAGCAAATATACAATGATTGAAATAGGAATGCATAAAATTTATAAAAATTTTGGTTATAAACAAGTATTAAAAGATATTAATTTTGAGATTTTAACTGGTGATTGTGTGGGAATTGTAGGCAAAAATGGTAGTGGCAAATCTACACTGTTTAAAATGATCATGAAAAAAGAATTCCCTGATACAGGAAATATTACTATTCGCAAACAAGCTACTATTGGCTATTTAGAACAAATTCCAACAATCAGTGATAATGATATAACAGTAAAAGATATGCTGATGTCATCTTTTTTCGAAATTCATGCTATTGAACAACGAATGCGAGCACTTGAACAAGATATGATGCATAATAATGTCGATGAAGCGATATTAAACAAATATGCTAAAATACAAGATCAATACATAGCCCTGGGCGGCTATGAAGTTGAAGAAAAACTAAACAAAGTCATTACCGGCTTTAAATTGCATAGTATTTTAGATAAGCCGTTTGCTATCTTGAGCGGTGGTCAAAAAACAATTATTAATTTAGCCCAATTAATTTTAACTGAACCTGATATCTTATTATTAGATGAACCAACTAATCATTTAGATATTACAATGTTAGAATGGCTAGAAAATTATTTAAATAAGTATCGTGGGACTATTGTGATTATTTCACATGATCGCTATTTTTTGGATCGAGTAACTAATAAAACTATTCTTTTAGATAACAGTGAAAATCGTTTATTCCACGGTAATTACTCATACACCTTAAAAGAACAAGAAAGATTATTATTACAAGAATTTGAACAATACAAAACTCAACAGAAGAAAATCGAAGCAATAAAAGCTTCTATCAAGCGTTATCGAGATTGGGGTAATCAAGGTGATAATGAAAAATTCTTTAAAAAAGCCAAAGAATTAGAAAAACGTTTAGAAAAGATAGAAATCCTCGATAAACCACAATTAGAAAAAAAGAAACTGCCACTTAACTTTTTGGGTGAACGCAGTAGCAAAGAAGTGCTTAAAGTCATTGATTTTGGAATATCTTTTAATAATCTATCTTTATTTTCAAAAGTGAATTTTACACTTTATTATCAGGAAAAAACAGTCCTACTAGGAAATAATGGTTCAGGTAAAACATCATTTATTAAAGCTCTTCTTGGAAACCTTAATAATTATCAAGGTGAGTTAAAAATGGCGGAAACAGTCTTAATTGGATATATACCTCAAGAAATAAATTTTATCAATAACAATGATTCAATTCTTCAAACATTTTGTCATGAATATCCTTGTTTGGAAGGTGAGGCTAGAGGGATTCTAGCTAAATATTCTTTTTATCAAGATCAGGTTTTCAAACGAGTAGGAAACTTATCTGGTGGTGAAAAAGTATTATTAAAAATGGCTATTTTAATGCAACATAAAGTCAACTTATTAATTTTAGATGAACCAACTAATCATATTGATATTGAAACTCGTGAAATTTTAGAAGATGCACTTTCAAATTATTCAGGAACATTATTATTTGTATCACACGATCGTTATTTCATCGACAAACTAGCTCAACGTAAATTAGTTATCGAAAATAATACAATCAACAGTGTTTATTGTGACTACAAATAAACTATAAAAAAGGACGACTAATGAAGTGAATCTCCCTTATTTGGACATGATAGGGAAGGTTCATTTCTTAACATCCTCCTTTTTTTGTTATTCTTCTCTAACTACCGCTAAATAAATTATTTACTTATTCATACCAGCTAAATAAGCTACAATCACAATCTAATAATTCAATTTCTTTCATTTCATCATTTGTTAATTCAAAATCAAAAATCTCCCAATTTTCCTTTATTCTATCTTTATGGATCGATTTAGGTATAATCGCAATACCTTTTTGATTTAAAAATCTTAAAGCAACCTGAGCTGTTGATTTACGATGTGATTTAGCTATTTTTTCTAATATTAAATTGCCAAAGATATTATTTTTTCCACATGCCAGTGGTGACCACGCTTCAAGCTTGATTCCATATTGGTTCATATCTTTTTGAAAAACTTTTCTTTGATGAAAAATATGTGCTTCAACTTGATTGACCATAGGAATTATTGTACATGAACTAATAACAGTATTAAAATCATGAATAAAAAAATTTGATAAGCCAATCGCTTTTAACTTGCCGGCCTTATAATAATCTTCCATCGCTCGATATGTTTCTGTTATATTTCCAGATGGCCAATGAAACAACATTAAATCAATGTATTTTGTCTGTAATTTATTTAACGCTTCATCAATATACTGACATGCTTGACGATAACTATCAGCCCCATATATCTTAGTTGTTAGAAAGATTTCAGCTCTCGAAATACCTGAATCTATAAGCGCCTCTCCAACTTCTCTTTCATTACCATAGTTCCTTGCTGTATCAATATGTCGATACCCAATTGCTAAAGCATCTAAGACACATTGCTTTGTCATTAATAATGGAATTTGGTATACACCAAAGCCTATACTTGGCATTTTAATACCATTATTTAATTGTGTATATTCCATATTCAATCTTTCTCCTAATTTTTAATTTATATTCTTATCAAAAGGTCAAATGGACTATTATTTATCTTAAAGCTCCTCTAAATCAATAAGAAAGCACGCTTATTTTAAGCAATAAAAATAACAACCAAAGTATAGACGATCAGTGTAATAATCATAAAGATAGAAACAAAGGCACTTGTAAATGAGGCATCATCTTCATCTTTATATAATGGGGCAATAACAGGCATCAATCCAAATCCAGTGGGACACATAAAATAGATAATTGGAGCCATCATAAAAGTCTTATCGGCCATTTGGGCAGGAAATAAAATAAAGAATCCCGCAATAACCATCGCATAATAAACAATTTTAATTCCCATTAACTTAAGAATCGGTACTAATGTTTTTTTATCAACATTTAAATCATAGCCTAAAATAAATAAAATCATTGAAACGATCGGTGTTGTGGCTTGTGATAATGTTCCTGTAATCATTTCACCAAATTGCGATGCTATCAGTAAATCATAAATCCCCGTAAAATTCAAAACAAGACCGACAATCACAGCAATAACAAAAGAATTTGTAAAAATACTTTTAATCATCTCTTTCATCGAAGAACCTGTTGCCGCTTCTTTAGCTATTAAAACTGGAAAAACAATAAAAGCAATAACTGTTCCAGCAATATCAAAAATAACAGTATTACTAGATTTTCCAACAATAGAAAGATATAACGGTAATGCCACATTTCCTCCCTCTACTACTGTAAGTAAATAAGGTGAAAAATGAGCATATTTCTTGCCCGCAAGTGGTGCAAGTAATTTACCTGCAACTAAAGCTAGAAGGTAAACACCAAAAACATAACCAATAATTTTAATATGGTCTGTTTCAATCGTTGCTGTACACATCAAATTAAGGACTAAAATAGGAAATAAAATTTTAAATATTATTGCATTAGCTCCATTTTTCTGTTCAAGTGTGATCCATCCCTTTACTCGTGCGATAAAGCCTAGTGCCAGCATAAAAAATACTGGAAATAACGTTGTTAAAGCTGTCATAATAATCTCCCTTCATTTATATAATTTCTTCTTTATGAGTTAAATTTTCCCATATACCGGAAATATACTAAACTCTCCATAATTTTTAATTTTATTAATATTTTTTAAAAGCATCATATCTTCATCACTGATAATAAAATCTAAATCCGCATTATTTTGCATATGTCCTGGATCAGCAGTTTTAGGTAGTGGTAAGGTATCTAACTGTAAACAATACTTAATACACAATTGAGGAATTGTAACCCCATATTTATCAGCAATTAATTTAACTTCATTATTTTTTAACATTTCTCCATGACCTACTGGTGAATAAGCTTCAACTAAAATATCATGTGCTTGACAATAATTAATTATATCAAATGGGGTATTAGAAATATGTGCCAAAATTTGATTAACCGCAGGTTTTATTTCACAATTATTTAAAATGTTTTCAATATCTACGATTTCAAAATTTGATAAACCGATTGCTCTAATTTTCCCCATTTTATAAAACTCTTCCAGTGCTTTCCAAACATCTATATTTTCTTTAAAATAATGATTTTCTTCTCTGAATTTTGTCCATGGTTGTGGTGCATGAATGATCATTAAATCAATATATTCAAGCTCTAATCTCTTTAATGAATCAATAATAGATCGTCTCGCTTCTTCATATGTTTTAAAATCTGCTTGAATCTTTGTTGTTATAAAAAGATTCTCTCGCTCAACACCACAAGTTTTAATTCCAATTCCAACACCATTTTCATTCTCATATCCTTGGGCAGTATCGATATGGCGATACCCTAGTTTAACAGCTTTCTTTACTGCATCAGCTACTTTATTATCAGCAATTTCCCAAGTTCCTAACCCTAATTTAGGTATTTCTACCCCATTATTTAATTTATAATTTTCCTTTAAGATCATAATTTTTCCTCCATTATTTTTTATCAAATATTCCTGCCTGATTGAGTGTTCTAGTTAAATAATCTAAACAATATAATTTCTCTTGACCATCTCGAATCTTTAATAATAATTCAGCTCTTTGGCTTAATAAAATATTTTTACTTTTTTGAAAATATTCTGAGTTAATACTTTCAATAAATTCATTGATTTTTTCCGTATCCATACCAGCATCGAGCAGTGCTATAACAATTTCTTTTTCACTAATTTTCTGCACATTCAATTTAACCATCTCCTTTCAAGCCGTTTTATTCTACACTTATAATTATCAATAAAAGCCATGAAAATACAAATACTTATATTTTATGGTTTTCCATGCTTTTTATTTATGCAAAAAACTGTATCGTCATCTTTATATGACAATACAGTTAATCATTACTTATAAAATTAAATACTCAATTAATCTAAATCTTGACCATTACTTTGTATTACTTTTTGATACCAATAGAAAGAATCTTTAGGACTACGTTTCATCGTTCCAGTTCCATCATCATGTTTATCAACATAGATAAAACCATAACGTTTTCTCATTTCACCAGTGCCTGCCGAAACTAGATCGATACAGCCCCAAGTCGTATATGCAATTAAATCAACACCATTATTAATTGCTTTATCCATAGCCAAGATATGATCTCGATAATAATCGATACGATAATCATCATGGATTGTTCCATCTTCCTCAACTGTATCAAAAGCTCCTAAACCATTTTCTACAACCATCAATGGCCTTTGATAACGATCATAAATCATTTCAAGATAATATTGTAATCCATCTGGATCAAACGCCCATCCCCAATCAGAATATTGAAGATATTCATTTCGTGCTCCTGTTGTAAAGTTTCCACCTACTGCATCAGCAATCTCATGAGTTGTAATCAAAGAAGACATATAATAAGAGAAAGTATACATATCAACAGTACCTTCTTTTAAATCGATTAAATCTTGTTCTGTAATATCTAATTTAACATTATGTTCATCCCATAAACGTTTAGCATAAGTCGGATATTTACCAAAACATTGGACATCACCGCAATAGAAGATTGATTTTTCCCATTGATGACGATTTGCTAAAACATCCTTAGGATCACATGTTGCTGGATAACTTGTAATACCGCAAATCATACAACCAATCTTATTTTCGGAATCAATTTCATGACCTATCTTAACCGCATGAGCACTTGCAACAAATTGATGATGTAAATGTTGATAAGCACGTTGATAATCCTCTTCTTTAGCCTCATAGAATAAACCTAATCCCATGATTGTATTATTAATTTCATTAAAAGTTAACCAATATTTAACTAAACCTTTAAACTCTGTAAAAACTGTTCGTGCATAATGATCAAAAAACTTGATCAACTTTCTATTTGACCATCCTCCATATTTTTCAATTAAATATAAAGGTGTATCAAAATGCCAAATTGTAACTAAAGGCTCAATATTATATTTTCTTAATTCCTTGAAAACACTACGATAAAATTCGATTCCCTTTTGATTAGGGGTCTCTTCATCACCATGAGGAAATAGTCTTGACCATGAAATAGACATTCTAAAAGTTTTAAAACCCATTTCCGCAAACATCTTAATATCTTCTTTATAATGATGATAAAAATCAATACCATCATGGTTAGGGTATAAACATTCATCTAAACAAGCAAAATGGGCTCCTTCAGGTAATTGAACCTGCCCTTCACTAGTAACGATCTTACAATGTTTACCATCCTTGTCAATATAAGTAACCTGTCTACTTTCTTTAACTGATCCTCCTGTAGTAACATCTGTTAAAGCAGGACCACGTCCATCTTCATTCCAGGCTCCTTCACATTGGTTCGCAGCAGTAGCTCCGCCCCATAAAAAATTCTTTGGAAAACTCATTTTTTCTCCTCCTTTATTTATCTTTTCTATAATTATCTCACAATTTAAAAAAACTACAAATGCTTATATTATATATATTATTATACCTTTTCTTTATGGTATAATTTTTTAAATGGAGGTGCAATATTAATGGAAATACGTATTTTAAAATACTTTCTTGCAGTAGCTCAAGAAGAAAGTATCACAAAAGCCGCTGAAATTTTACACACTACCCAGCCAAATTTATCCCGTCAATTAAATATGCTTGAAGCAGAGGTTGGAAAAAAATTATTTGAAAGAGGTAGCCGAAAAGTTACTCTAACAGAAGAAGGGATGTTTCTTAGAAAACGAGCGAAAGAAATAATTGATTTAACTGAACGAACTGAATCAGAACTTAGCACCTATGGGGAAACAACATCCGGTGATATCTATATTGGCGCCCCAGAAACTTATGTAATGCATTCAATTGCTGAAATTTTTAAAAGGATGCACAACCAATACCCTAATATTAAGTATCATATTTTTAGCGGAAGTACTTTAGAAGTTTCAGAACAGTTAAATAAAGGTCTCCTAGACTTTGCCATCTTAATTGAACCAATCGATCTAGAAAAATATAATTATCTTAAGTTACCATATACAGATACTTGGGGTGTACTGATGCGAAGAGATAGTCCATTAGCAAAATTAAATGCAATCACTCCAGAAGATATCAAAGACGAACCTATTTTCCTTGCCCATCAACAATCAAGTGCAAACGTATTATCAGGCTGGTTTAAAGAATATTATCGTAATCTAAATGTGATTGGCAGCTTTAATCTTATCACTACCCCAGCAATGATCGTAGAAAGTGGTTTAGGCTATGTTTTTACATTTGATAAATTAATTAATACAACCGGTAATTGTAACCTCTGCTTCCGACCATTAGAACCAAATTTTGAAACTGGATTTTATCTTGTCTGGAAAAAATATCAAATTTTCAGCCGTTCTGCTAAAATGTTTTTAGAGGAACTGCAAAAAGTTCTATTTTAATTAATTATTCACAAAGAAAGCTAACAAAGCAGCACTCTGTTAGCTTTTTAATATGAGCTTACCAATATCCATATACTAGATTATTCTTCTAATTCATAATTAATATGTTCTAATGTCATTTGCAGCTTTTCTTTTTTATTATCATTGTTATAATTTAGATAATGTGAATATAAGATATCAACCACGATCAAGGCGGGAATTTGGGGTGAGATTTTATCAGAAATAGCTAAATTTTTTAACCCCCCAATCAAGATCAGTTCATCATAATAAGAACGATATTCATATACCCGAGCAGCAGATAACATAATTGTTTTAGCTCCTTTTTCTTTTGCTTCTCGTAACCCTTCTATAACTTCTTCGGTTTTTCCACTTACACTGATTCCAATCACTAATGATTCTTGATTTACTCGGGTAATATTCATCCGAATAGAATGTGATTCTGCTAAATAATCAACATCTAATCCTAATCTCATAAACCTTAATTTAAATTCTCTTGCAACAACTGACGATGAGCCAATTCCATAAATATAAACTCGATTATATTCATCCAGCATCTTAGCTATTCTAACCATTTGGTCATTATCAATCAATGAATAAGTTTTCTCTAAAACTTTTTGATAAGAGTTTAAAACTTGTTTAGTTAATAAATCTAAATGCCGGCTTGATTGGTGAGAATCTTGATAAGCAAATAGAAATTGTCGATATCCACTAAACCCTAACTTTTTAGCAAACCGTGATAAGGATGCTTCAGATACATATAATCTTTGAGAAACCGCTTTTGATGATAAATCTTCATCTTCAACTTGATCAATGAAATAATTAGCAATATTTTTTTCCACATTCGTTAGTTCTTCATAAGCTGATTCAATAATTGGAATCACACTTCTATTATAAGATAACACCTAACCCCTCCTTTACTATACAAATGATTATAGCATAAAAAGGAAACTTACGTTTCCTATAACTTAATTTCCATTCCAATTTCAAACATCCGTTTCCACGGCATATATATTTTTGTTATATTAAAAGGATAGCGCTGACTAAGATGAAGATGTCCAAAATTAGTCTGTAACTTCTTTTTAATAATATTCTCTACATCCGTTTGTTGATCTTTAAAATCATAATAAGATAATCCTTTATGTGGTAAATCATTTTCGACAACTTCTTTTCTAACTATTGCTTGATAAAAAACATCTTCGATAAGACGATAACATAAATTATTAATTACGTTTTCCTGACCAATAAAAGCTTGAGATAAAGTTGTTCCTAAGGAATTACAATTTGTATTCCATCCTGCATAGCTTACTAATTGATCTAAAATATTTAGCTCATCTAAATATTCAATTAATTGTAGATCACCACCATTACTAAAAGCACTGTCGCATAACGCCACATGATAACCACTATTTATATAATCTTGAATTTGTTCAGCAAAAGCTAATAAATAACGATAACTTGTATAAGTTACATCTAAATCATTTTTATCAATAAAAGCTTCTTGCATGATCTTACCTGGCGAATTTATCGCTAAAACCACATCAGCATCTTGAGGATTGTTGACCAGCTTAGCTTTACATACGCGTACATGTGATTTTAGACTTTCATACATTGGTCGATCTTCATATTTAGGAATAATCATTGGTCCTAATACCGAAGCGTAAAAAGGATAAACTTTTGGTTCTAAATGATAGTATTCATGATAAGCCCGCGCTAATAATGACAGACCTACTTCGTCAGCTCCAGGATAGATCATTACTTTCTGATCTAATCTTTTTTCCTTTAAAGCATTAATAACGATTTTTTGGGATATTGCAGTATATCCATAAGGTGACGAGTCATCTTGTGGAATAACCAGAAAATCAAGATAGCCAGCTTCAAGAAAATCAATAACCTTTAAATTAATCTTAGTATTAAACAAACGACGCTGCTCATAATCAGTTATAATTTCCTGAGGAATATCAATACCGAGAAGTTCATCTTTTTCTTTTTGATTTAACCCATGTCTTTTTTTTAGATCAAGAAGATATTTTCTTCGAAAAAGAGCAAAGCCGTAATTTTCATAATAATCAGGTTCTTCTTCACTCGAATTATAACTTGGTGCACGCATAATACAATGATAAGCATATATTTTTATTTGAGGTTTCAACTGTTTTAGATATTTAATTAGTTCTAAACGTTGAAGCGCATCTGTTTCACTCAAATAGTGTAATCGTGATGGAATCAATCCACCATATACGATCATATCTATCGAGATAATACAATTATCACATCCTTCAATATTTTCATCGATAAATTGTTTAAAATATTCCACCTGAGCCGGCTTCTTTTTATGACCTAAAAAACTTTTATCCGGTTCAACTAATTCGATTTGTTGATTTGACTGGGCAATCATTAAAGGAAAATTATAATTGCATGGTCGTTCATCTAAAGGAATAAATAATGTTTTCATTTTATCTGTCCTCTTTATTTATTTTTATTATATCTTTTAACGCTTCTAAAATACTTTCTTTTTGAGTACAGGGAAATTGACAAGGCTTATTTGCAACTAAGTAACCCTTTTTAGCAATTGGAAACATATCAAAGTCATTTGGGGAATCACCTATTGCATATACTTCACTTTTAGGATATAGCATTTTTACGGCATTTCCTTTTGAGGCATCTTTATGCATGATTTCCAAAGATGTTGAAGAAGTCATCACTGCTTTTGTCTTTTGGTATGTTGTATTTATATATGTTTCTATTGAGCGAAGTTTATCTTCAGTACCAATAACAAGAAACAAAACTGCTGGCTGATACAGTATAAGTTTATCAAAATCTTTACAAATGATATGGGAATCATATAATTCACTAGGGAAAGCTGGATCTCTTTCACTTTTCCAATAACGATTAGATACTGTATTTAACTCGATTCGAATATCTTCTTTTTGAATCTCCTTATAGATATTTATAGCTTCTTGTTTATCAATCAAGGTAGCTATCAATTGTTGTCCTTTCATACAAACCGCACCGTTTTGAGAAATACGATGCTCTATTTTAAGTTTGTATTGTTCTTCTATTTTTAAAATATCATGATCTAACCGACCTGTACATATTGCTAATGTCCATCCCATTTGTTGGAGAGAATCAAGACAATTTAATGTCTCGGTTCCTCCAATGATTTCATTATTGGCACCTAAAAGTGTACCGTCTAGATCAAAAACAATAACTTTATTCTTCAATACTCTCAATTCCTTCTTTATTCATAACTTTTACAAATGGGATATAGATAAGAACAGATACTACCAAAATAAGTAGACCAATGACCCCTGACATAATATCTCCTCCAGTAGCTAGAAACGCACTGATTACTGGTGGGGTCGTCCACGGGATCAATACGTAAGTATGAGCCATAATACCAATTTGTGTAGCTAACGCTCCAATTCCTAAACCTGCAAGAGTTGTTAAAATCATTGGAATGATCAAGATAGGATTCATAACAACAGGTAATCCAAACATCAGCGGTTCTGAAATATTAAATAATGCTGGTACAAAACCTAATTTTCCAATCACCTTATAATCATCTCTTTTAGAAACTATAAAAATAGCAATTACAAGCGCTAACATATTACCAGCGCCACCCATAAATGCAACGGAATCAATAAATGGTTTAGTAATAATTTCGGTAGCTGCTGTTCCACTTGTAATAGCAGCTTCATTGATTGCTAGACTTGCCAAATAGATTGGTTCTAAGATTGGATTAAAAATATATGCCGAATGAATTCCAAAGCCCCATAAAAGCATATACAAAACATAAATAACAATCAATCCGACCGGTGATGAAACAATTGCAGTAAAAGGTGTTTGAATCCAGTTAAAAATCAAATCATTAAGCGGCGCCCCTATTGCATCGGTTATAATTCTCAGGATTGCAAAAATAATAACCGTTAAAGCTACAGGAATAATTGCATTAAATGATCTAGCAATTCCAGTAGGTACACTTTCCGGCATTTTAATAACCAGTGCTTTGAACCCAAGCAAAAATCTCATTAATTCAACTGAAATCAAGGCAGAAATAAATGCTGTAAACATCCCAGCTGCCCCTAAATAATAAGTAGTCACATATTCACCAATTTTTGCATCACTTACAAATGGTGTTAGACATAAAAAGCAAACAACTGCTGTTGCTCCAGCAACCGAAGTATCCATTTTATATTCATTAGCTAAAGCTTTAGCAGTAGTAAAAACTAGCAAAATTGCCATAATTGACATTGAGGCTGAACTAATTACACTACCGATTTTAGCAAAATCATTACATGGTGCTCCAAACCATTGATCAAAGTAATGCCCCTCACCTACAAATACACTATTGATCAATGTAAATAAAGACGCAGTAATTACTAGCGGCATGATTGAAACAAAACCATCCCTAATTGCTGTCAAATAACGATTTTTAGAAAGTTTCTCAGCAATCGGCAATAACACATTAGACAATTTATCCATCATAATCTCTTTCCTCCCTTATCTTGAAATCTCATCTACAAATTTCTTTGTAATTAACTGTGGTCTTGTAATCATTGATCCTACAACCACACTATAACAACCTAATTCTAATGCCCTTTTTACTTTAGAAGGAGTATCTATATTTCCCTCACCAATCACAGGATGCTTAACATTCTTCACTATCTCTCTAATAATTTTAAAATCATTAGCATCAATTCGACTATTTTGGCTTTGTGGTGTGTATCCGACTAAAGTTGTTCCAATAAAATCAAATCCAATATTATCAGCATGGATTGCCTCTTCCACAGTGGAGCAATCAGCCATAAACAATTGATGAGGATATTTTGCTTTTACCTCCTTAAAAAATTCAGTAATTGTTTGATTATGAGGTCTTAACTGCATTGTCGCATCCATCGCAATAATATCTACCCCTTCTGCCACTAGAGCATCCACCTCTTTCATCGTTGTAGTAATATAAATATCTGTATCCTCATAATCTTTCTTGATGATACCAATAATTGGCAAATCCACTTCCTTTTTAATTTCATGGATATCTTGAACACTATTTGCTCTTATTCCTTTTGCTCCCCCCATCTTTGCAGCAAGTGCCATTTTTGACATGATCAATGATGAATGCAGCGGTTCATCTTCTAATGCCTGACATGAAACGATCAAACTATTTTGAATCCTCTTCATTAAATCTCTCCTCCTTGTTTATAACTTTAATGGCTTTTATTTTATTAAGCAATATATTCACTTGCTTTAGTAATTACTTTCATTTTTATTTTTTATTCCAACTTATTTTTAATGTTTTTGAAAGTACTTTTAAAATAAAAATTAAAAAAATGGCTTATTCAGCCATTTAATTCCAATCTTTATATATTTATAATCTCTATTTTTTTAATAATCTTGTAAGAGTATTTTTATCTAGCAGATTCACAGTTTCAAATTCCCCATGATAAAACACTGCCCAATTATTAAAAACACAAGGTAAATCTTTAGCTTTTTGTAAAGTATCAACTTGAATCATTAGAATAGGTACATTATTAATCTCACAATACTGTTTGACTATTTCAAGACTTTGATAAACAAAAGGGCATTGCATATCATAATAAATAGTTAGTTCTTTATTTTCAATCTTTTGCTTTTTAGCCTTTTGAGTAAATCGAGGGAAAGTTCCATCAAAAGACAACGCTAATAGTTCATACCCATCATCAGTAGTATCAACGACCTCAAAGCCATTACTTTTAGCAAATGACTGATCTGTAAGCCAATGTTTTTGTTTTTTTGAACCTAGTAAACAGACACCTGATTTTCCTTTTGCTTTAGCATCCGCCAAACAATAATCCATCAGTGACTTACCATACCCTTTGCCTTTATAGCTTCCCATAACCCACAAGCAATATATGTAGAAATAATTATCACCAACAATAGGAACCCATGCTTTTTCCAATGGGGCATATTCAATAAAAACAGTACCCCTTTCATTCAATTTTCTAAAAACATGTCCTTCATTTAGGCGTTTTGAAAGCCATTGGCGCTTTGCATCTATTCCAGGATGAAACTTTTTACTCCGTATAATACAACATAAGTGTTCATTAAAAACATTTTCTGTCGTTATATTAATAAATTCATCATCCATATTTTACCCCCTTAGTTTTATTATCAGAACACTAAACTTTCTCATTTATTGGCGATCTTATAATACCATTCCTTGTAATAAGACAATATTGTAAAAATTCATCTAATGGTACTGCCTTAGCATAATAGTAGCCTTGATAAATCTTACATCCAGCTTCTTTTAATACATTAATCTGTCCCTCTGTTTCAACAAATTCTGCAACTACACTAAAATTTAACCGCTTGGCTATTTGAGTAATACTCATAATAATTTCGCGTGTTCTGTCATTTTCCAATAGGTGCTGTACCAAACTACCATCCAACTTAACTTCATCAAATATATTTTCCTGCAAATAAGTTATTGAACTGTGTCCCATTCCAAAATCATCTATACTCAACTTAATCCCACTATCTCGCAATTCTAATATGCGCTTTGTAATAATATTAGTAGTATTCAATAAAGCTCGTTCAGTAACCTCAAAAACCAGTTCTATATATTGCAAATGATACTTATTAATAATTTTAAGTACGTTAGAAACAAAATCAGCATCCTCCAGCTGCTTTGGAGAAATATTGATTGACAAATTCATCTTCATCGCTAATCTATCTATCTGCTCAGCATCTTGACAAGCCTTTTCTATAATATATAAACCTAGTTCATTCAAAAAACCACCTTGGTAAGCCAAAGAAATCAATAATGAAGGTGCGACAAAACCACAAACTGGATGATTCCATCGCAACAACGCTTCTACACCATATACTTGTTCCTCCGCAGTCATTTGTACCTGATAATATAATTGCAGCTGATGTAAATACATCGCATTACGCAAATCCATAGCAAGTGTTTTGGCGGGAAAATGATAGTGATAATGATCTGATAAAAAAACGGGGATACTACCATTTTGTTCTCCTTCAATCATATCATTTTCTAAGGCAAGAATAGATTCTTCAAATTCTTTACTTTGGATCTGCTCACTATACTTTACAAATGGAATATAAAGCATTGTTCCGATAATAATATTAAATATTTGGAGAAAACTACCTGCGATAGATCCCGTTGCCTGATATCCACTTAAAATAATCGGAACTGTCCATTCAACCGATTGACTTATATACGGAACTATACCAGTTGACATTGCAATACTACTGATTATTGTTAAAACTAACGGTATCAAAATAAAAGGAATCAGCATAATAGGATTAAAAATAACAGGAAAACCAAAAATAACAATTTCATTAATGTTGAAAAAAACAGATATACCTGCAACCTTCGCAAGTTTCTTATTATTACTTTTTTTAGCAGCAATAAAGATTGCTAAAATTAAACATAATGCTGTTCCACAACCGCCAATAAAAACAAATATATCTAGAAATGTTTTTGAAAATAATTCTGTTGGTAATTGACCATTTTGTATTAACGCTTGATTAATTTGTACTCCCGGCTCAAACAACTGCTTAGCAACCATATCCAGTGTATTAGTCCCATGTATTCCAAAAAACCATAAAAAATGTACAAAAAATACATATAACAAGGTCCCAATAATTCCATTACCAAACCAGTTAAACAAATATATAAAGAAATATGAGCCAAAATTAACAATATTGATATCACCTAATAAACCTTTCATAATCTGCCCAGCACTCGTAAATATAATAATGATAAAGACTATCGGGAAAATTCCTTGTATTGCTCGATTAAAAATATAATTTGTCCCTACCGTATACAATTTTTCTAAATGATTTACAAGGTGCATTCCCTTTTTTAACATCGCACAAGTTAAAAGGGTTATGCACATTGCCGTAAAGACCCAGTCAGCTTGAAAAATATATGTCTTTTCATGCAATCCGCCACAAAAAGAAAGGTATGAAATTATTGCTGTAATAGGATAAAAAAAGACATCATCTTGACCATTTAATTTTCCGTATGAAAGTGAGATGGTAATAATTAAAATTAACGCAATAGAACCTAAGGAACAGTTATAAATAATGCTTAATCCGTCTTTTAAACCTCCATCTAGAAAAGCCGCTAAAAAGACTTGATAATCGGGGATTGGAAAGCTATTAAACAACAAAGCAAAAGAGCCAAGAATGAGGAATGGTATTGCTAGCATTAATCCGTGTTTAATTGCCAAAATATAAATCGAGTCATAAAATTGCCGTCTTGTTTTCTTAACTTTCATATTCCCATCCCTCTACTTAATTACTACCGTAAGACATAAAATCAATATATTATAATCTATCAAATAACAATAAATCTGTTGTCCCAAACTAGTTAAATAGACCTGAATTATTTTTACAAAGTAATTACCAGGCACATCCCCTTATCTAATCCATAATTATTCTTTTAGTTTTTCTCTCTTATTTAAAAAATGTGCTTATTAAAATTTTCAATCATGAGCCAGTATTGTCTAACTCCTTTATTCACTTAAACTAATATTTTCTCTCATCTATACATTAATTTTTTGTTCTATTTATCTACCATTTTTATAATTATATCAAGTAGCAAAAATTTAGTAAATGACCTTCACTAAATAAACCATTAAAAATAGAACAATAAAAAATTTAAGAATAGTATAAATATTAATTTGATTCTTATAGCATAAACAATAATTATTATAAATCAATATCTATTTTATATGGATCGTCAATAAGTATGTAATTCATCTTACTTTTTTGGGCAAGTTTAGAAAACTGAGCATTATCCTTCAACACACTATCCAGAGTACAATTTTCATCATCTAGACGATTTTCAATGACATTACCATATTTTTTGATGTCATCAAAATGATTTCTAATATAATTTTCACTCATTATAAGACAATAATACCTTATATTATCCAAATATTTTTTTGTGAAATTTTTCTTCCAGTCAAAAGGAATATAACATCTTTAAATAATAAGGCTTTGCTTATTTTCAATAACGGTCTTAATCATTTCACAAACAATTGGCCATAAATATTTAGTTAGAGCATCATTATCACTCATAGATGTTAATTCAGTGTTTCCGCTACGAATTAGCCCCATTTTCAGATGATCATGGAAATTTATACTTTTCAAGCAGCTTTTGAGCAAGCGCTGTCTTACCTGTATGCGAAGCTCCTGTGATTAAGACTATCATCTTTATCCATCCCTTTTTTTAAAATGAACACTCATACAAGAACATTTCTGTATGATTATTTTTAGCAATTACTTTTTCATATGATGAATACACCGTTACACTTGTAAATCCTATATCCTGTAAATGTTGTTCTAGTTCACCCAATTCATATAAATGTGTCTGAAAATCCATAATTTCTTGTTGCAACAGTTCTGCTCCTTTATATAGTTCATAAATACCTGGAGAAAACTGGGTATGCGTTTTTTCATCGTAATAGTTTTTATTTTTAAGAATCAAATCATACCTTTCTTTAGTCTTTATAGCTATTGCAGTCCGATAATCAGAATCATCAGGACATCTATTCGCTACTGTATCAACTGCAAAAACAAATTTGCCACCTTTTTTTAACAACCACTTCATTTTTTTTAAAATTTTTCTACATAATACCATATCTGTAAATAATGATACAGAACCAGAAGAAATAAAGATGTAATCATATTTTTCTACAGTATCATACTCCAGTATATCACTTTGAAACACTTTAGCATTAGGTGACTTTTCCTTTAATTTTGCAAGCATTTCTTTAGATAAGTCTATTCCCTTAATATCATATCCTCTTTCTAGAAATGGAACTAAAAATCTTCCACTACCACATAAAGGTTCTAAAATTGACATATCTTTTCTAGTATAAGATAGATAAAAATCTAATTCGTCTTCTGGTGCATCCTTATGCAAGATCTCATACATTTCTGTACACAAACTACCATAATAATTTTTCATATCTATATCCCCATAATTTATACTTCTTAATTCTATAATACTATATTTAATTCCAAACAATAATTTATTTCGTCTAATTTTCTAAAAAATATTTTCATATAAAAGTTACTAACAGATTTTTAAATTAATGTTATATATTTTCTTTTAAGACTTATCTCTTAACCTCGAACTCTATTTTGAATATCATATCTTCACTTACCAAATCATAATCTATCATTTGTATTTCCATAAAATATATTTTTTACAAAGATAAATCAGCTAAAAAAGATTAACATTTAATCCTTTTCACTTTTACCTCAACCATCAATTTCTTAATACTCAGTTTAGATATTATTAAGACATAATAGCCCATAAAAAAAGAATAATCTTATTGATCTAATAATATTACTCTTTCTTGAATTAGCTTTTCTAATTGTTTTAAACGTTTATTTGATAATTTATATTTTGTTTTTCTATCAAACTTATAATTTATTAACTTTCCAAGTTTATTTTTGCCTGTTTGACATTAATGATTCAACAAATCCTATAAAATTTTGATAGGTTGCTGGAAGACGAGTTGAAACATAAGTATTTATGTCTTTAAAATCACTGTCCATTGCATAACTATAAGTTCTTGATAATAATCATCTCCAATATTTTTATAATAATCTATAACTGCTTCGATACTACCAGTTTTAACTAATCTACCAATAGGGGTAAATGAAATATCTTGACTTATAAAGCATCGCCTTGCCTTTTTAATTTTGCAAGCATACCATTAGTTGTAAACTCAGGTGATAAACGGAAGGAAGATCTAGTATAGCTTCCTTACCTAGTAAATGTAATAGAAGCAATTTTTGTATTAAATGAATTTATATATAGATTTTTATCACTAAATATATCTAGATAATCTTCTTTAACAAACCAATAACTATTATTAAGTCATAATCCTTGACATATTTCAATAATTCCTTTTGTATCTTTTTCGTTTAAACCTAGTAGTTTGATACATATGCTCTATTTCTTAGAATAGTTCTTTTCTCCAAACATCGTTTGTATAATTCAATGAAAAATACAATGAATCATTATCAAATTAGTTTAAAATATAATTCATGAGAAACACATTCTTTTTATATAAAAAAACGAATAGATTGGTTATCTATTCGGTCAATTGCTTTATTGGTGGAGGTGAGGGGAATCGAACCCCTGTCCAAGCATAATCCCTCCAAAGCGTCTACAGTTTATCTCATTGAATTAATTTAATTAGGCTACAATCAATGAGCAATTTTCCACCTAACGAGCTTATGAGATTTTCGAAGTATTTAGCTAAGCAATAAATACCCTTATCCTATGAGTTTATGATACCAGTTAAATAGCTATAGGCACGCTAAATAGTGGCAGCTTTCATGTCTATGTCGACTAAGCGAAAGCGTAATTAGTTTGTCTGTTTCCAGTTATTTGTTTGTGCATTTAACGAATGCCTTCGACTGCAGCTAAGGTCAGACATACACCTGTCGAACCCAGGACACCCCCAGATCAGTAATTCTTAAGAGCTTTTTCAATTTCTCTTTTAGAATCTCTTTCTTTTAAATCTTGGCGCTTGTCGTATAATTTCTTACCGCGAGCAATTCCAATCTCCAATTTTACTTTACTTCCTGTATTAAAGTATAACTTAGTTGGTACAACTGTCAAGCCACCTTCTTTTAATTTATTTGAAATTTTTAAAATTTCTTTTTTATGAAGTAATAGTTTTCGATTACGTAACGGCTCATGATTAAATTGATTACCATGGCTATAAGGAGAAATGTGCATATTTTCAATATAAGCTTCATTATCTTTAATTCTTACAAAAGCATCTTTAAGATTTACATTACCTAAACGGACCGATTTAATTTCTGTTCCTTTTAGTTCAATCCCTGCTTCATATGTATCTAAGATAAAATAATCATGATAAGCTTTCTTGTTATTTGATACAATTTTCATGCCCATTTCCCCTTTCTGATTAATTAAGCGCGATGCTTAGATTTACTCTTTTTAGAGCGTTTAAAATGATTATTTGTAAAACGTGGTTCTTCGTGACGCTTTTTACGACGATCATTCCGTTTTCGATTGTTTTTACGATCATTATCTTTGCGCTTATTTATTATAACAGTTTTTGTTGTCTTTTTGTTGGATTTCATGCCAACAATTTCAAAATCTACTGATTTATCTTTTTTAGATGCACTTGATACTCGAACTTTAACTCGATCAGACATCTTAAACACCTTGCCTGTTCGCTGACCAATATAACGAAGATTCTTCTCATCAAAGAAATAAAAATCATCAGTCAAATCAGTTACATGGACTAACCCATCAATTGTATTATCAAGTTCAACAAAGAAACCAAAATTAGTAACTGAACTAATAATTCCTTCAAATTCCTCACCAATTTGTTTTTCCATAAACTCCGCAATTTTCATATCATCAACTTCACGTTCAATCATAATCGCTTCACGTTCACGAGCCGAAGTTTGTAGTGCTATTTCAGGCATCAATTCTTGATAATGCATGATAGTACGACGATCTAAACGATTTTCGAACATGTACTTTCTAATTAAACGATGAACGATTAAATCTGGATAACGTCTAATTGGTGAAGTAAAATGTGTATAATATTCATCAGCTAATCCAAAGTGTCCTAGACACTGTTCATCATAACGCGCTTTTTGCATACAACGCAATAATAAAGTTGCAATAATTGTATGTTCCGGAGTATCCTTACTAACTTCTATGATATTGCTTAATTCACCCGGATAAACATTTTCTAATGAACCTTTGATTGTATAGCCTAAAGTTTTAGCAATTCCACTAAATTGTAATAACTTTTTCGGTTTAGGATTTTCATGAACCCGATAAATGAACGGCAGCTCTAACCATTTAAAATGCTCTGCAACTGTTTCATTTGCCAATAACATAAATTCTTCAATAATACGATCACTTGCCCCACGTTCTCTCAATACAACATCAGTAGTATTACCTTTACTATCAACTAGTACTTTTGCTTCTTTAACATCAAAATCAATCGCACCACGTCTAGCTTTTTTCGCTTGAAGAATCATTGCTAATTCCTGCATTAAGAAAAATAAATCTTTGACATGACTATACTGTAACTGAAGCGTCTGATCACCATCAAGAATTTTATTTACATTAGTATAAGTCATCCGTTCTGTCGAATTAATTACTGCTGGAACAATATCATGTTCTACAACCTCACCATTTTCATCAATTTCCATAAAACAAGAAATTGTGAAACGATCAACATGCGGGTTTAATGAACAAATGCCGTTTGATAACTTATGTGGCAGCATTGGGATAACACGATCAGCTAAATAAATTGATGTTCCACGTGCAAATGCTTCTTTATCAAGCGGTGATTCTTCTGTAACATAATAAGAAACATCGGCAATATGCACCCCTAAATGATAATGACCATTATCTAATTTTTTTAATGAAATACCATCATCTAAGTCTTTGGCGTCATCACCATCAATAGTAACAACGACCTCATCACGCAAATCAATCCGTTGACCAATATCAATTCCTTCCAAACTATCAGGAATATTCTCTATTTGATCATAGACAGCTTGAGGAAACTCAACTGGCGCATCGTGTTCATATACTATCGATAAGATATCAATCCCAGGATCATTGCGATGCCCTAAAATCTTTACAACATCACCTTTTAAAATCGGTTTATAAGTCTTAATTTCAACTTGAACTTTGTGTCCCGGCATCGCTCCGTGTAAATGAGCGCGATCTACAAAAATCGGTTTATCGAACATCGGATCATCAACATCAACAAAGCAATCACGTTTTCCTTTTTTGATTTCACCAACTAATCTTGTCTGTCCTCTTTTTATAACCCTGATAACTCGCCCCTCAGGACGTTCCTCATCACTGTGCTTCTTTAATTCAACTAATACAGTATCCTTATTAAACGCATCCTTTAAGTCATCGGGACTAATAAAAATATCTTTCTCTTGATCTTCAACGACTACAAACCCAAAACCACGTTTATTAATCGTTAATGTTCCTAGAATCATGCCAAACTGATTTGGAAGATAATAATGATTATATTTATTTCTAACTACTTTACCTTCATCTTCCAACTCATTCATAAGTTTAACTAAGTTTACAAATTTATCACTTTTATTACAATTTAATTTAGCAGCGATCAAATCAATAGAACGCTCTAAATAATTTTCATCACTTAACAATTCCAAAATCTTTTCTTTCATTCATTCACCTCCCGATTCCAAAATAAAAATAGGACCTTAGCCCTATTATTTATGACATTCTTAGAATGATTGCAATAACGAAAAATGCAATTGCTAAACCAGTAGTAACTCTTGTCATCACTAAATCTGCACCACGTTCTTTTTGCTGTGCAAACAAGTTTGAGCTTTGACCAGTTAAAGCATTTACAATTCCATCAGATTTACCACTTTGTAATAGACATAATATAATAAGTGCTATTGAAATAACAACTAATAAAACATTTAGAATAGTCCCAAACATAATATACCTCCTATTAGATACTTTGATACATCGCTAGAACATAATAACATAATATTTTTAAAATTACAATGATTTCATCGACACTTTAATCAAATCTTCTTGACAGCTGCCTACTATATTCTTTTCTCTAATACAATTACTGGTAAATCACCATATTTAGAATTACCAATCTCATTAAATCCACACTTTTTCCAAAATACTAAACCAGCTTCATTCCTCACTAAACAAGCCAATTGGATCCGTTCACAACGTTGCTTAAATTTTTTTAAACAGTCATTAAACAGCCTCTTCCCCAATCCACAATTTTGTTTATCCTGATCAATTAAAAATAATCCAATCCATACACATTCATCATCATGAATCATCGAATAACGATAGCCATATTGATAATCGACTAATCCAACTAGTTTACCTTCTAAATAACATTTTTCTATATAATGATCTATTTCATCAAAACCGTCAGGACATCGCATCTCATTAATAAGATATTCTCTAGTAACTACCTGTCCTTCCAAAGAATAATAATTCTTTTGACGTAAATGAAATTCAATCAATTCATTATCAATATTCTCTACTTTTAAATAACTAAGCATTATCAACACCAACTACATAAAAACGATCATTATCTAAAACTAAAACTATATTTACACTTTTAGGTAATTCGTCAACCTTACGATTGAATTCCATTGAGATTAATACGTTATAATATTCATTATCATCTAGATCATCAATCACTACCTTAGATGGTGCAAAAGAAATAATTTCATAATTCTTAACTTCTAATTTTGGATACGTTTCTCTATATGTATAAAATGATTTTGAAGCAAATGAGCTAAATTCACTCTGCAAGCTTGGATAAATATAATCTAAACCACCAATTTCACCATCTTTTTTATCTTTTAAAGTAAAATAATCAACAGCAAAATAAGATGCTACTAATTGACATTCCTCGCTTGTTAAATTATTTTTATAAGCTTTATCAAGTCGAACATATATATCATTTAAAAGCTCATTTCCTTCCTCATGTATATACGGCGTCTCAACAGGAACCGTCGCAGGGTTATTTTTAGAAGCTCCTTCACGACTATAAAGAATATAAGTACCTGCTCCCCCAATTACTATGAGTAAACAACAAAGCATTACAACATGATCAATAACTTTTCGTTTTTCACTGCGATTAGCCCGATATCTTTCTAAGAATTTAATCTTAGGCAAGCGGTCGCTCTGAATAAAGACATTTGCTAATGTTAATACCGGTTTATACTTTTGACTTACCATACTTGTTGTTTCAATGAATAATTCGAAAATAAACATTAGAATGACAAACATTAAAGTTCCTAAAGTTGCATCATATAGATAAATATATGATGTTAAAGAGAACAAAAAAGTAACACCGTATAAAACTAAAACACTTTTACGATGCCCTAGTTTCAATTTGAACATTAAATTATGATGTAAATGCGCCCGATCAGCTTCACTAAATTTTTTATGATTAACTTTTCGTCGAATGATTGCAATCAACGTATCCATTATCGGAACCATCAAAACAACAATCGGTGCCCCTAAGGTAAAAAATGTCGATACATTATAACCAAAACCTAATAATGAAATAACAGAAATCATAAAACCAATATATAAAGCACCACAATCTCCTAAAAAAATCTTAGCTGGATGAAAATTATAAAATAAAAATCCCATAATTGCCCCTGCTAAAACTAATGACAACGAAGCAATATCAGTTCTTCCACTCGTAAGCGAAGTCATTGAAACAGTAAACAAGACAATAATTGATATTCCAGATGACAATCCATCTAATCCATCAATTAAATTGATTGCATTAGTAATCCCTACAATCCATAAAACTGTTATAACCCCTGGAATAATCGGTGGCCAATTACTCGGCATAAAATCAAAACCTTTTAAATATATATCACCATATACAATAACAATCAGTGCTGCAATCAATTCAACTGCTAATTTCGTTTTCGGTGATAAATCATGAACATCATCAATCAAACCTACAAAGAATACCAAGAAACCAGCAATTAGAATTGCATTGATTTGAGGATCAGTCTTTAAAAAGATGACCGCCCCAATTAAGGAACTGATGTAAATTGCATATCCACCGATTCGAGGTACTTCGACCTTATGAACTGTTCGCTTATTTTTGTGTGCTACGATTCCTAATTCTTTACCCGCCTTCATAACTAGCGGAATTAGAATGGCTGAAACGATCATAGTTACAACAAATGACATAATCAAACTAGGATTCATCTTTTCACTTCCTATCTTTTGTATATTATCAATTATTTTTGCATAAAATACAAGACAAAACCAATAAATAGTTTTATAATAATGGTGTTAAGGAGGAAAACGAAATGCATAAATTAGGAATATCAGTATACCCTGATAAATCACCAAAAGAAGAGGTATACGCTTATATGGAAAAAGCCGCTAAATTAGGGTTTAGTAGAATCTTTACTTGTTTCTTATCAATCCCTGAAGATAAGCGCGAAAGTTATTTAGTAGAATTTAAAGAATTCATGGATAAGGCTCATGAACTAGGGTTCGAAGTAGCAGCTGATACTAACCCTGAAGTATTTAAAATTATTGGAGCTACACCAGGAAATTTAAAACCATTTGCTGATTTAGGATTAGACATCATCCGTTTAGACGGAAACTTTGGGACACAAGGTGATATCCAGATCACACGTAATCCATATGGTATTAAAATTGAATTCAATGCCAGCATGGACATGGGTGTTGAATTACTAATTAATCATGGTGGAAATAAAGATCAAATGATCATGTGCCACAACTTCTTCCCTGAACGTTATTCAGGATTAGATTTCAATCTATTCATGGAATATAACCGTTATTGGAAAGAATTAAACTTACATACAGCTGCTTTTGTTTCTAGCAACAACGCTAATACAATTGGACCATGGGAAGTATTCTGTGGTTTACCTACAGTCGAAATCATGAGAGGTTTACCAATCGACTTACAAGCTCGTACATTATTAGCAACTGGTGACGTTGACGATATCTTAATCGGAAACTATCCGGCTACTGATGAAGAGTTAGAAGCTTTATCAAAAATTAATTATCAAGCAATTGAAATTCGTGTTGATGAAGTACCTGAAATTACTGACAATGAAAAATTGATCATGTATGATTTTGCCCCTCATTGGGATCGTTATGATCACTCATCATTCATGTTACGTTCTTCAATGCCAAGAGTTAAATTTAAAGAAAAAGCTACAGTTCAAGATTCTGGATTTACTTCAAATACAGAAATCGCAGGCAGTAAATCAATCCCTCATCATGATTGTGGTAAAAAAGTGTTCACACGTGGTGATGTCTTGATTGTTAATGATAACTTAGCTCATTATCGTGGTGAATTGGAAATTGTTTTAACAGAAATTCCAAATGATGGTGAACGTAATTTAGTAGCAACAGTTAAAGAAGAAGAAATGATATTATTAGATTTTGTAACACCTGGTCATCACTTCGTTTTAAAAAAATAGTAAAAAATAAAACCGAGAATTTCATTTGAAATTCTTGGTTTTTTTATCCAAATAAATCATTTAAAACTTTTTCAAGTCCATTATTATGAACCGAATCACAAACCAAATCGCTAACAGCTTTTAATTCATCAACAGCATTTCCCATTGCAACTCCTGTTCCAACTGTTTGAATCATCTCTAAATCATTTAAACCGTCGCCAAAAGCATAACTATCTTGAACATTCAAATTTAAATATTCAAGGACTTTTTGTACCCCAGTAGCTTTTGAAATAACATTAGAATAGATTTCAAAAGCATTATCTGTTCCATGTTTATCATAGTTAAAATCATTTAAGATAATTTCTTCAATCTTTGCTTGATGCTCATCGGGTACACTAACCTCTAATTTTAAGCATTCTGCAATTATATCTTCTCTATTAAAGTCTTCAATTAAAAATTCTTCATTAATATTACAACTTATGAAAAACTTTTCTAAAACTTTAAAACTCGGATCTAAATATGCTCCACGTTTTGTTTCAATAATATATTCAAAATTATTTTCATCCAGATGATTTACTAAATCAATCGTCTTTTTTAAATCTGTAGGCTGATGATAAATAAATTGTCCATTCATTTCCACATGTGCTCCGTTACACAAAACAGCACCATCAAATCCAAAGTTTGTTAAAATCTCAGGAATAAAAGCATAAGGACGACCACTTGCTAAAAATAACAAATAACCTCGTTCTTGTAATTCCTTCATTTTTCGTTGGGCTCCGGCTGGAATTTCTGGCAACCCCCCATGCGTATCTGTTAATGTTCCATCAATATCAAAAAATAGTACTTTTGTCATATATCCACCTCATTTTTTTATTATAGCAAAACCGCCAGATAACTAGCGGCTTTTTACTATTTTGGAAAATCTCCTTTTTTCTTTTTTGTCATTAAAATCGCAGCAATTATCGAAACAAATGGAACTGTTAGAATGACTCCCAATGACCCTGCAATACCTTGAATGATCTCAATTCCCATATCATAGGAATTGAACATTTGTAAAAACGGCATATCATAAGCATAAAAAACAACTAATGTACTTAAAGAGCCACCTGTAAAAGCTAAAATTAAAGTATTTGACATCGTTCCCATCATGTCTCCACCTATTTTAATACCACTTTTAAATAAATCTTTACGTGAGATACTAGGATTGTGATATTTAATTTCCTCAATCGTAGTTGAAATTGACATAGCTACATCCATTACTGCTCCAAGCGAAGCAATTAAAATACCTGAAAATAAAAGACCACTAATATCTAATTTACTGTTTTGTCCAATATAAAGTAACGTTTCAATATCATTAACATTATAGCCGCTAACATGCCCAAGTGCCCCAAAACTGCTTGCAAAGATTCCTGCTACAACGACCCCCGCAATCGTTCCTAGTACCGAACATAAAGTTTTCATTGAAAAGCCACCTATAAAATACATTGTTACAAGAGTCGTTAAAACAACTACAGCAACTGCACTAAAAAACGGTGAAAAACCTAAATACAACATCGGCAGATATAAAAAGATAATACAAATAAATGTAAAAATTAATCCTAAAGCTGAGGTAAAACCTTTTCGTTTACCGATTACAACTAATAAAATCAAAAAAATTGCGACCATTGTATATAGTGTATTAGTGCGATCATAATTATAAACACTAGCACTTAAGGTTCCATTATATTCACTAAGCTGCACTATCACCCTAGTTCCCACCTTACAATCAGCACCGTACAAATAACTATCAATATTCGTAGTCTCTACTATTTGACCTTTATAATCACCTGACAAAATCTCCGTATTCACTATTTGCGTTCCTTGCTGAAGTCCATTTTCTGTACGATTTTCAGATATAATTTCAGTCACTCGGGCTTTTTCAAATACAGCACCTTCTTGATCCATCAATGGTGTTTTTTCAACAGCATTATTAAAAAAATATAAAAAAATTAAAAATGCTAAAATTGCCAGCCAGACTCCAAAATGACCTATTTTTTCTTTTTTACTTAACTGTTTAAATTCTTTTAATAACTCTTTCATAACTTCTCCCATATATAAAACAAGACAGAACAAGCTCTGTCTTGTTTATTTCATTATTTATCTTGACTATTCTTCAATTTTTCTTTTTTTAAATAATTTTGTTCCAGCAATTCCTAGCAATGATACGAAAGCAGTAATACCTGCTAAATTGATTGACGTATCATCACCAGTTTTTACTTTGCTGCTAGTTGTTTTTACTGGTGTTTTACTTGGCGTTGTTGAAGGAGTAACAATTGGAGCTGTTGTAATATCCTCAGTATTTTTCTTTGCTAAAAATTCATTTGTCACTGTATCTAATTGTGTACTCAATTCATTTAATGCAGTCTTAGTAATAGTTGCTTCATTGAAGTCAACTTTTAAAGCTGCAATTGATTTCTTGAAAGCATCTACATCTGCTCTAGTATACTGATCTTTTTTATCTCCGATACTAATTTGTGCTAAAGTACTTCCAATTTGATCAAATTTAGTCTGTACTTCAGCAAACTCAGCTTTTGTCACGACTTCGTTTTTAGCTGTTGCTAATTTATTATATGCTTCATCGATAGTTGCAGTTGTAACAGCTTTATTACTATCATTTTCATATAACGTTTTGTCTAATAAAGATGAATACCCTCGTTTTAAGGCAGTACTATTTTCATTTGCAAAACCATTTTGGGCATAACCGTAATAATTTAATGGATCACTTGTAGTATTCCATTTATTTTGTAATTCTGTTTCAGCTGTACTATCATCACGTGTGTCTAAAGCAGTATTTACAGCTATTAAAGCTTCATCGATTCTATTTTTAGAGCCACTTGTTACATTGACTGTATCAATCGCAGCTACTTCATTCTTCATTTCTTCAATTGATTTAGCATTACCATCTTTTGATAAAGTTACATCATTTGCATATTTTTGACCATTGTAATCATAAGTTTTAATTGTTAAAGAATCTCCACTAAAATCAATTGTTGAAAAGGTTGGTTCTGGTGTATTAGAACGTTCAGCAATATAATATTGTTTAACTGTATTCAATGTGTAAAATTTACTTCCTGAAGCAGATCCTGCGGCAATATATAATGTTCCTTCTGGATTATATGCTTTACTAGCATTTTCACTAACACCGTCGGTTTCAATTACCTTTCCATCTAGAATTTGATAAGTACGAGCGTAAGAATGATCGTGACCTGTTAAACATAAATCAATGTTAAATTCATCCATTAATGGCGCAAATAAAATTCTTAAGTTAGCCCCATCAACATCTGAATGCGGTGAACCAGAACCATAGATATCATGATGGAATAAAACCACTTTCCACTTTGCATCTTCATGACTAGCTACAGCTTCTTTCATTAACTGACGATGTTCTTCAACATTACGACTATTACTATTTAAACTAATAAATAGAGTATCTCCATAGCTATAATAATAATCTCCACCAGATTCTGTAGAACCTAATGTACTTGCATTAGGATTATTATAATGAAGACTGTAATCATCGACCATTGACTCATGATTACCAATCGTTGTTGCTAATGGTGTACTTCTCAACACATCAGGATATAAGAAACCTGCATATTCTTGTTCTCTTATAATCTCTCCAGAACCATTAGTTCCGCTTGATGAATAATCAATTTGATCTCCTGCTGATAAAATGAAGCTAGCATTTTCTGCAATGCCTCCAGCTCCTAATGCTTTTTGCAATGTCTTATTCCATGCATAGGTATTAACTGCAATATCAGTATCATCTTGAGTACCTTGTCCGTTACTTCCAGAAGCTCCAATTTGTGGATCTCCTACTAATACTGCCTGATAATCACTAAAACTGTGTGTTTTGTAAGTATATGTATCACTCCAATCAACACCGTTTGTACTATATTGGTAATAGTAAGTCATATTTTCCACTAGATAATCTTTAAGTGCTACCTTATTACTAGCAGTATAGTTTTTGAAACTATTGTTCTTGTTAATCTTGTCAGCACTGCCCGTTACAGTTTTTGCTCCTGACATATCTTGATTGGTAGAAATTTTTACTGTTGGTGTTCCCGTTTCTTCTGAGTACCAGGCAAAATTTAGATCAGTTGCTTTTGCTCCCGGTGTCAATACAATTTTTCCAGTATCCATTTCACCGGATTCTTGATCATTCCATTGGTTATTATACCAATCATTATAATCACTAGTACTAGTCAGCCCATTATTTAGTTTTTGTGTTCCATCATTACCTTGATATTCACCATAAGCAGATAATGGTACCATTGCCAAACTAGAAAAGGCTGATACTGTTGCCAAAGAAACAATAATACGTTTTTTCAAATTCTCATTCATGTCATAGTCCCCTTTTTTTAAGTTATAAATCTGTACTACGCCACCTATTTTACACACTGAGATTTTAGCGTCAACGAAGTTTACAAACACTTTATCAACTTAACCAAAACCATAAAAAAGACGATTATAGTTAAGCAAAACTTAACCAAATCGTCACTTTCTTTTGATTGAAATTATTATCTAAATCTAATTATACTCTATCAGTACATCATCTCGCCTTTTTTCTTCTGATATACTCTATTCCCCCTAAAGTTACAACCATACCGATTAGTCATGTTCCAATTATCATGTTATCACCAGTTTTAGCTGCCTGTTCATTTCCTTTTGGAGTTTTCGGCTGTTCTGGTTCTACCAGTGTTACTTCACTCTTCTTTTTTAATCCTTCGTATGCTGTCTGTAGTTTTTCTGCCAGTTTTGCACATATTATATCATTTTCGAAATCAAAAAATGGCAAATACACTTCTTGGTCAGCTCTTGCACCGGTTCTAAGGCGCATTTGATTAACCCCGATTTTCCCAACTGCTCCAGAACCATTCCAGTTCAATGAAATATATGTAATCTTACTTGGATTATCAACTTGATAAATTGCGTATCCATTTTTTTGACCTGAGCTTATTATTGAACCATTATTTTTAGGAACCAGCGTTGTTGAAATCCAAGTAGGAAAAATATCTATAAAACTATCAACTAAAGATAAATTTCCATAATAAATCTAAGCTGATGGTGCTTCAGTATCAAAGTTATCTACCAAGGTTTTAGAATTTTCGAACTCCTTAACTCTTGTTGTAGATAGCGAAGAAATTATTAAGCACACAATAAATACAAGCTTTACTGCTCTTTCCCATCTCAATTTAATCACTCCGTTATGATAATCTTATTAATCTTTGATTTGGTATCCCAGACTTTTACTTTTTATTATATTTATTTATGAAATATGGTTTCATAAATAAAAAACGATATGGTTAAAATAAACTTCCATATCGTTTTAATAATTATTTAAATTTATCTATTGCAATGCTTGATTGACGATGATCAATTAGATTATCGGTTTCAATCTTATAATTTAAATTATCCTCATAATTTTTAGAAAATACACAACCATAAATAATATCTAACAATAAATGTAGTGAGAGAGTCGAAGAAAAAGTTGCGATTTTAGAATAAATAAATTCTGATGAATTTAAATATAAGACTCTTTGGGTATATTTTACAAGACGATTTTCTCCAAATGAAGTTATTGCAATTGCAGGAATCTTACGTCGATATAAAATCTTCGCTGCTTCAATTACTTCTTCTGTTTCTCCGGAATAAGAAATTAAAATAGCCAAATGTTCTGAAGTACTTTGAGCAGCTTGAAATAACTGTTCATTGATCATTTGTGAAATCCGCACATCTTTACCTATTCTAAACATCTTATACTGAAAGTCACTTGCAATTCTAAGTGGACCTGAAACCCCATAAATATCAATGACCTTCGCTTTAGTAATCATCAAAACAACTAGCCTTAATTCTTCTAAATCTAAATTTTTCATTGTAATATCAATGCTTTCTTTTGATAGATTAGCAATATTGCTAGCCACAGTATAAACACTATCAGTTCCTTTAAAAGGGTAGTTTGCATTAATATCATCATTGCTAAGACGACTATATTGTAATTGAGCTGCTAATGCAATTTTAAAATCATTATATCCTTCATATTCAAGTTTTCGACAAAAACGAACAATACTAGCTGGAGAAGTAAATGTTGCTTTGGCTAATTCTTTAGTTGACATGTTTAATACTTTTTCACCATTTTCTAAAACGTATTTACCTAAGATCCGTTCTACTGATGAAAAGTTATTTGCCAATTCAATTTTCTTTAATAACCCCATATTACTCCTCCATCTATAAGTGGTTAAGAACTACTTTCTCTATTTAACCCCATTTTTATTTTTCTAAACTCCTTCTTTTATTTAGGAATATAACTACCATTACGGCTGCTGACATTGTGATTAACCATGTTCCAATTATCATGTTATCACCAGTTTTAGCTGCCTGTTCATCTCCTTTTGGAGTTTCCAGTTGTTCTGGTTCTACCGGTTTTACTTCACTCTTCCTTTCTAATCCTTCGTATGCTGTCTGTAGTTTTTCTGCCAGTTTTGCATATCTTACTTGGTCTACCCCTTCTAACAGCTCTTCTTTGATCTCTTTTATTACTCTTTCTAATTCCTTTACACTTGCTTCACTGTATCCGCTCAGATCCATCTCTTCAATTCGTTTTATTAATTCTTCTACACTTCCCGGCTCATGATTCAGTTTTAAGCTGCTGTATTTTTCATTAAGTCCTGCCAGTTCTTCTTGCAACTCTTCATTCGTAATATTTTCATTCTTTAATGCTTCTTTTGCCTCTGCTATCTGTTCTTTTAAGCGAGCTGCGGTCGCTTCACTGTATATGCTCAGATCTTCTTTTTCTATTTCTTCAATCCGATCTTTTAGATTGTCATAATTGATCTGTTCCACTAATCCCAATTTTGCCTCATACAGTGCTTGAACTGCATCATTTACTTCTGCTTCACTGGCATCTTCGTTTTCACTGACTGTCTCTGCTTTTTCTAATGCTTTTTCCACTCTTGCCACTGATACTTCGGTATATACTTTGGTATCAAGTTCTTCTAGTTCTTTAATCAGCGCATCAAGTGTCTTTTTATCACTTTTGATCTCTAATCCCTTAAATGCTGCTTCAAGATTTTCTCCTGCTTTTTCAACTTCACTGACTAACAGTACTTCTGCATTTAGACTTTCCTTGACTGCCTGCAATTTCTCTTTAAATGTTTTAACTGTACCTGGTTTATATACTGTCCAGTCTGTTTCTTCGATTTCTTTGATTCGTTTTTCCAACAGCTCATATTTATCTCTGCTACCTTTAACCGTCACTTTGATTTCATCAGTATTTGCACTGTCTTCACTGCCGTCTTTAGATACAGTTACAATAAGTGCCACTTCTTGATCTTCAACCGGTAAGTTAACACTTCCGTCTTTGGCAATAACTTTTTCCAGATCAGAACTGAATACACTGAAGCTGTAGCCGTCAACTGTCGGGAAGTCCACACGACCATTTTCAACAGTTAATGATGTCAGCTCCTGAGCAATCTTACGGGCATTATCTTTAACAACAGTAATTTCTTTAGTTATTTTTTGACCGTTGACATTGGCAGTAATTGTTGCTGTTCCTTCACCAACAGCAATCATCTGATTGTTTTTACAAACAACAACGAACTCATTGCTTGAAGTATATGAAGCATCCTGATATGTTGCATCATCAGGAGTTACAACTACATCAAGTGCTGTATTTTCACCAAGATACAATTCTGATGACATTTCTTTAAATTCAACACTACTTGCTAATTTTAAATCTGAATTATTATAAATTTCAAATTCATAGATTGAATAACCATACTTAGTTGCTGGTGTTAATCCCTGCATTCTTACATATCTTGCTTCAACCGGATCAAATGAAATCTCATTAGTTAATTTATTTTTATCCTCATCACGTAATTTTTCAACTATATCATATTTTGAACCATCAGTAGACACTTCAATATTAAAATCTGTTGCTCTTGCTGATTCCCAATAAAGTTTAACATTATCAACAGTTGTCACTTCACCTAAATCAATTGTAATTTGTTCTTTAGTGATTGATGTCCCATCTTTAGAAACCCAGCGTGTATCATAATCACCATCATTAACCAGTTTACCTGTTGGATTTTTATTCCATTGATTTGTTTCTGTTGAAGCACTAACATCTTTATTTAATGCCATATTTTCACCAAGAACATTAATCACACTCGTAGCATAAATTTCATCATTATATTTTGCATAGATAATTGTACTCCCTACCTTTTTAGCAGTAACGATACCGTTTTGATCTACATTTGCAATATCTTCGTCACGGCTTGACCAAGTTAATTGCTCATCTGCATATAATGGTGCTAATTTTTTAACTAAAGTTTTGCTTTGTCCTACATTAATAGATAACTCTTTTTGATCTAAAGTAACATTTGTTACTTCAACATTTTCAATTGGATTATAAATAATCTTTGTTTTTCCTAACATTGGACAATAAATTATTTCATCATTTTTCAATTCTAACTTAATATAATTTACATTATCACCTAACTCTTTAGTCGATACTTCATATAAATAATATTCAGTTGAACTAGCTGCTTTACCTGCATTTACAACATTTTTCTCTACTTTATTATAAGTTAATCCGTCACTAGAAGCATAAATATCTACTGAATCATTTACAAATGAACCATTTTTATAGATTTCAAAAGTAGCTTTTTCAATATCACTTAAAGCATAAACAATACTTTGATTACTATCTGATAATCTTTTAATCCTTGTTTTATCAGTGAAATTTGATGATTTAGGATCATCAAAAGCAAATTCACCATATTGATACATTTTACTAAAATCTTCAATTTCATCTACAAAATAACCATTAATAATATTAATATGACTATAAGCACTAACATCAGTATCTTTAGCAGTTGCTACAACGACAACTTCTCCTTTAGCCTTAGCAGTCAATATCCCATCTGGACTTATTGTTGCAAGTTCAGTTGGTTTTCCCTCAAGAGATAATACTTTCCAGCTTACTTCTTGGCTGGCAATACTTGGAAGTACTTCTGCTTTAAACTGTAATTCTTGTCCTTTAACAATAAATTCATTATGACTTTGAATATCGATTTGTGATGCTCCCTGGTAATCATAATATATTGATCCACCAGCATATTGAGGATCATATGTTTTATAACCTGACTTACTTGTGATCGTTACCCGTAAATATTGATATCCATCATCTTTTATTACCGCTTTATTTTTAATTGTATATGGATACCAGCCAGAACTTAATTTACTTCCTTGAATAAACTCACATTCAACTGGTGACCAGCTATCACCATTTTGAGAAACTTCTACTACAAAATTTCCAGATTTATCAAGATTATTATTTAATGAATATGCACTAAATTCAAAATCATAAATGTTATTTGCTTGATATGTAATAATTCCTGGTTTACCATTTGCATTACTATCACTTCTTTTAACTGTTTTATCACCATTAAAATTAGCTGAATTATCATCTTTTATAATATCTTGATAAGATAAAGCAACTCCATTTTCAAGATCATTTAACTCATCAACTAAAATACTAGAACTTGTTGCCTTAAATACTAATGTATCCTGTATTTCTGGTTTTCCTTTTAAATTACCAATCACTTTAAATTGACCAGCTTTTTTTACTGTTAAAAGTCCATTTTCATCAATTAATGCTTTATCACTAGCATTACCAAAATAATCAACAACTGACCATTCCATTTCACCTTTTGAAATAGATGGAATATAATTAGCTGCTAATTGATAAGACTTACCAACTTCTAATTGGTTAGCATTAGTAGTTTCATAAATTTCAACCTTTTCAACATCAGTTGTTTGACCAGTTGTAAAACTCATTGGATGACTTTCACCCTCATATCCTAAAGAAGTTAAGATCATACATGATTTTGCTGGTAAAGTGACATTAACACCATCCTTAAGATTAGCATTTTCAATTGTGTCATATTGTAACAATTGACCCTTTTCATTGACCGGTCTAGTTTTCCCATCAATTTCACCATCATAATAGAAATATTGATTAAGATCAACTTTACTAGCTGCATTAGGCATATTTACTTCTAATGTTTTTTGAGATGATGAATTATTAACAACTGCAATACTAATATCACCTTTATCATCTGCAACTGGAATAATTCCTGATGTAACTCTTAACTGATCAACATAACTGTCTGTAGTTTCAAGAATCTTTGTTCCAGATGGAAAATAACGGCATAACATTGACCAAGTATAATACCATGGTTTTAGATTCTCATCACTTGCTTTTACTGTATTAGCTCTTCCCGTAACATTATGCTCAGCATTTTGGGCTGCCATTTCTTCACCAAGTTCATTCCAAAATCCCCATATCTTGATATCATTATCAATTGAAGGATCTCCTGTTGGCGTATGGACAACATAATCTCTACCTTCTTCTGTTGTTGCAGCAGGTCCATATTGATCTTTGAAATTATTAACAATATCATTATGCTGAACATGCATACTATCTTCAAAGCCCCATACGCTACCAAATTTTAATCCCGCACGAATAGCTTGGACACCATAATCAAAAATATCCACTCCATAATCGTATTTTCTCGCATTCAATTGCGAATCTCCAGGACCAGTTCCTGAAATTCCCATTTCACCCAAAGCAAATCCTTCCTCAGCAACTTCAGGATCAAGACTTTCAGCCTGTTCTTTCCAAGTCTTTAATTTCTTTTCAATAAGTCCACTTTCTACCTCACTTTGTGGGGCATATCTATGCACTTCTGTTAATTCTATTTTATCTTTCATCTCATCACTTGTTGCTTGATTTATCCAAGCTTCTTGTGAATCATAAACATCCGGCCCTACAATTTTGATATTTTCAATTTTTTCTATACCAGAACTGTCCATTTCATTTCTTAAATTAGTAATTGCCTGCTTCCATTGATCATATACATATTCATTTGTGACATCACCATGATCTCGTTTATAATAATTTGGTTCATTAATCATGTTATAGTATTTAATACAAGTATAACCTTTATCAACAATCAAATGCTCTAAACAATCACCAATCATCCTTGCCCATGTAGGACTACTCCAATTTACCGTTTTTCCATGATCATCGTAAGATAAATATCCTCTTTCACTAATACTTCTCCATTCACCTAACATGATTGGAATATCATTTTGTTGAGCAAAATCTAAAATTTTATAAACACGCTTCATCATAACAGACTCCCAATCATAAATCGGAGTTCCATCGTCTTCAAAGCCAATACAATAACTGTCCCCATCATGGAGCATGACCCGCATCACATTAGGGCTTAAAAAGCTTGCTTTTTCATAAAAAGATGACCATTGTTCATCAGTGTAATCAAATAAATCACTAGGATCCCATTGTACCCCAAATCCTTCAAAATCTTTAGTTAATACATTATCACTGTTAATATAAACTTTTGAATCCAGTTTAGGGGTATTATCAACGGCTTTTACTGGTCCAATTCCAGAACTAGCAACTACCGCTAATGATAATAATGAAGTCAAAAATCGCTTAAATTTCCTATTCATAATATTCCTTTCTCCTTTATATTTTTCCCTCATAAATTAATTAAATTTTTCTCCTCCTTACTAATCTCCATTTATACTTTTAGTTTAATTGTCTAAACAACGATTGTAAACACTTACACAAATAGTTGCAATCTCCTTTCAAACTTTTATTATTTTATTGGGCAATTTATGAAATGATATTTCATAAACACGAAACAAGAAGTTTTGCAATATATAATTCTTCGCTTATCCAAAAAATTAAATATTAAAAATTGTGATTATTAAATTCAATTTTGATTAAAAAAGCATTTCATATTTATGAAAAAAAGCAATTTTTTGATTTATCTAACTAAATAATTAAACTTAATAATAAAAAAATGGTATACTAAAATTGGTGATAAAAATGAGTCTACTAAGAAAACTAGAAATGGCCGTTGACTTCTCAACTTCCGAAAAATTAATCGCAACATATATTTTAAAAAATGGACCCGATGTTTTAAATATGTCTACTTCTCAGTTAGCTAAAGCAACGTATACTTCGCCCGCTACAATAACTAGACTATGTCAAAAATTAGAGTATAAAGGATATAATGATTTTAAAATTGCATTATCAGCTCAGTTACAATATACGTTTGATAGAAATAGTGAAACAAATCCGAATTTTCCTTTTAAAAAAAGAGATACGATCCATACAATCAAACACAGCATTTCAACACTAGCTAAAGATTCAATCAACCTTACTGTAAATAATATTGACAATGATATCTTAGCAAAAATCATTATTATGCTCGATCAAACTAAAGTTATTGATATTTATGGTGTCTCAGGTCCACTTAGAATTGCCTCTGATTTTCAATATAAGATGTTTCGAATCGGAAAAAATGTTCAGATTGCACCAATGGTCAATGAACAACTATTTCAAGCTGCCCAATCAAATAAGGATCATTGTGCCATTTTAATTTCATATTCTGGTGAAACTAACGAAGTAATCGCTGCCGCAGAACTATTGAAACGCCGTAAGGTTCCGATGATTGCAATTACTTCATTTGGAGAAAGCCGCCTTTCAAAACTATGTGACTATGTTTTATTCTTAGATTCTCGAGAACGAATTTATTCAAAAGTTTCTACTTTTGGTTCAACGATTTCCATCCATATCATGCTTGATATTATCTATAGCTGCCTATTTGCTCGACACTATGATGAAAATCTAGAATTAAAACTTGAAACCGATCATATTATCGACCATCGACATATTAAACAAATAAAATAACCCAAGCTTACTTTTTTTCAATAAGCTTGGGTTTTGTTTTATCCTCTTTTTTTCATTCCATAAACTAATGATAGTGCCAATAATCCTAACACAGCATATTCCGCATAATAAACTTCATCACCAGTTTTAACTGCTGTTTCAACCTTATTTTCTGGCTTATTTTCATCAGGTTCTTTTGTTTCTACTTTTTGTTCACCAACTATTGCAAAAGTACCTAACTGTTCAACCATAAAAGTAATTTCCTTACCATTAACAGTCATTGGAACCTCAACTACATTTCCATCCTTATCTAGCATCAGAACTTTGAATCCCTGCATCTTTGATGTAACATTCCATACAATCGTTAATTGATTATCGGTCAGTACATATTCTTTGTTATTTAACATCATTGCCAAATCATAACAGCTAATAATTATTTGGTCATCAATTAATTTGCTATTGAGCTTATCTAAAATAACTTGTTTATCTACTTTAACAATATTTAAAAATACATCTGGGTCCAGGTCCTTCAAACTAGTAAGATCAACTTGATACTCTGGACAGCTGATTGATTTAATTCCTCTAACCTCAACATTGCGAGTATGGCTATGCGTAATATTTTTACTATCAGTTACTTCATATGTAACAAAATATTTACCATGATGGTTTAAATCAACATTATTACTTATGATCCGTACATTCTTTGTAATATCTGTATCATTTTCAAATACTTTAATATCTGCTAGTGGATCAAATTCTTGATAAACTTTTAAAACAACATCAGTAATATCAAATTCAATCATAACTGTTTCATCTTTTTTAGCAACAGTTACAATAATATTTGCGGTATCAGATACTACATTCGTAGCCTTATTCTTTACTGCTAAGACCAATGCTACTTGTTCATCCTGATTACTTGGTGTTACTTTACCATCTAAATCGATGATATTAGGGATACTTGAGCTTTTAATTGTAATTTCATAACCTTCAACAACCGGTAAAACGATTTGATTATTAATAATCGTTAACTCCTTAATACTATCTGCAATTTCCTTTGAACTGTCAATCACTTCTGTAACTTCAATCGTACAGTCTTGATAAATTTCTGGATTATCCTGAGAATAAACACGAACTGTTGTTTTACCAGCTTTAAGCCCAGTTACTAAACCATCTTTATCAACAGAAACAATTTAATTATCAGCAGCATCAAAAATAACTTTAAATGGGAATACTGCTTCTGGATAAACCTTAGCCCCAATTATTTGGCTATTTCCAACTGCTAATTTCAAATCTTGATTTGCTAATTCAATTTTATTAACAACAGAATTAAATGGTTTGTCTTGAATACGTACATCGCCAACTTGAATCTTCCAATGATCTGTTAATGTTCCTTCAATAGCAATCTTTAAATAATCATAATCCTTAGTAATTGCTTCTTGAGGAATAATATTTGCATAATGCCAATATGGATTGCTTAAAGCATTTATACCGTCTACTTTGATTTCTATACTTTCCCAAGTATTTCCATCTTTGGAAGCGTAAATTTTAATTTGTTCAAACAATTTATCATTACTATCTGCCACATATCCTCTAATTGAAAAATCCTTAATACCCGCTAACTTATAAATTACATTTCCTCCATCATTAGTTCGTGAAAATGTTGTATCATTAGCATCTGCCATTAAATCATACTTCATATTATTAAGCTGATATACTAATCCATTACCATCTTCAACAGAATCATGGAAAGCATATACATTGACAATGATACTTCCAATTATTTTTCCAGCTCTATAAACATTAACTAAAGCACTACCTGAATTAACTGCCTTAAATGACATATCAGTAATTTTAACAATATTTTCATCACTGCTCTTTAACGTACAATTTTCAGGTAAATTTTCAAAGCCGCTTATTGAATAAATGCTCATTATATCATTTGTAGCAAGTTGAACATCTTTCATAATTTCTTTATATTCACTACTTTGAGCATCATCAGGTATTTCTAATTTGAGCGGTTCACTGAATTCACTTTGATTCGTTAACTCTACTTTTCCAACTTGAATATCTGTACTTGATACCTCGTTTCCTAACTCAATTTTTATATATTTATATTCGATTTCTGACTCTGGAGTTAATACTGCAAATTTCCATCCCTTAGTTAGTGAATACTTCTCTATTTCATTTATTTTTATTTCTGTCCATTCATTTTTATCATTCGAACCATAAACTTTAAAATTACTTCCAACTGCTCCTTTAACATAACTATGAATTCTAAAATTTTTAATTCCTTCAGCCCTTTGATATACCAAAGAAGCTTTATCTTTGCCGGCACGATTAATCCTTGTCACATCCCCAAAAATATCCTGATTCATATTAATTCGATTTTGAGCATTATTAGGATGTTTTTCATATGAGTTAAAGCCAATATTTTGATAATCAACCGTATTTTGTAATGACTGCATTGAGTCACTAAAATATCCGCTATCCTTACTATTGAACTTATTTTCACCCTCCATAGTAGTTAAAACCAGATTACCATCAGCTGGTAAAGTTAAAACAATTCCTTCCTGCAAATCAAGATTCTTTTTAAAATCAGAACGAACAGGATATCCGTTTTCATCTTGATTTAAATCATCTTTAAAATAAGCATAAACACTTAAATCCACTTTTTTAGTCGCCTCAGGAATTTTTACCAACACTTGCTGTTCTTTACCTGAATGATTTACTACGGATATTGTTAAATCATCTCCATTGATGGCAGCCGTTGAATACACTTGCTGTTCAGTTGGACTAGTGTAAATTATTTGTGACCCTTTAGGCATAAATTTACTTGCTAATGCCCAAGGTACATACCATGGTCGTATATCCTCCGATACTCCCTGATATTCACCTAGTGAATTCCATAGTCCCCAGACTTTCATCAATGATTTTTGATCTACTGAATAATCATAAGTCATTGGACCATTAATATGCACAGAATCATCTAGTGACCAGGCTGTTAATCCAGACATTCCCGCCCTTGTTCCTTGTACAAGAATATTAGCCATCCATAATCCATATTCAAAGCTGTCTATATTTGTTACTTGATCAACATTATTCAAATAATCGCGCATTCCGACTTCACCCATATAGACCTTTTTATCAGGATTATCCTGACCAGCGGCATTATTAACTAACATCCGCATTTCATTTTCAAAAACTCCATTTTTTAAATTAACTTCATTTACATACCAATGGAATTCATACTGTTCGAAAACATCATGAAGATCAGCAATACTTTGGTTATACCATAAATCTAACCAGTAACTTAGGTCCGGTGTCAACGAAATTGTCTTTTCTAAACCTCTTTGCTTTAACTGATCATAAAGATTTAAATTTGCTTGTTTCCATTTATCATACTGATATGATCCAGGATTTATATTTACCTCATTACCTAAATCATATTGTTCAATACAAGTATAATTTTTATCCTTTACCATATGTTCAATAAAATCCGCTGCAATTTGAGCATAACGGGGATCATCTAAAGTTAAATTATATTGTTTTAAATTTTCACCTGGCACATAATACCATTCTGCTGCTTCAGGATATTGCCATTCACCTGTCATTACAGTAATATTATTCTTTTTAAAGAAATCAAACAATTGATATAAACGTTTCATCCTTTTGATATTCGGTTCAATGTTATTTCCTAATGGGTCAATTGGATAACCATCACGAGAATAATATTTTGGACTACCATCTTCGTTCAAACAATCCCAAACATAAATAGGATTATTATGATCATCAAATCCTGTACAATACCAATAAGCTGCTAACATACATCTGACAAAGCCTAACTCCATATATTGAATTCTTTGAAAATAACGTTCCCAACGAGCATCATCCATATCAAACCATTCAATCATCTCAAGTTCCATGGCTCCACCCATATAATCTTTTACAATAATATTATCAGGATCAACAGTAATAAGATTATCTGTTTCTTCACCATTTCCTTGTTTAATATAACGGCTATCACCTGTATCATCAGCTGGTTTAGTATACTTAGGTGAAATATCCAAATTTTCACCAGTTCCAATCTTTATTTCATACCTAAATACTTCAAGCTCCCCGGGTACTATCCCTTTCAAATAAGCAGTTCCATTACTAACACCAATAATCTGATTATTTTCATATTTTACGACTTTAGGATTACTGCTTTCAATCTTTACATCATAAATTGTTGGATTAATTAATTTTATTGTTTTATTTTCTGATATTTTTAATGTAGAAGTCTTGCTATCATCAAATCCTTCTAACTTAATTGCTTTTAAATCAGTATTTGTATTAGTAATTAATCCAGCTTTACTATCCGTCAACTCTACTTTACCAATTTGAACAGCTTTAAGAAAATTAACTTCATCACTGCCTTTTACTGTTTTTGTTTGATCAGCATTTTCATTATTCTTTATTTCTATTTTTAAATATTTGTTCTTCCCATCTAAAATATTCTTAGGCATAAGATCAAATGTACCCCAAAAAGCTGAATCACTAGTTTTAGCGCTGGTAATAGTATAGTCTACTGCTTCCCAGCTGCTTAAGTCATTAGACTGATAAATATTTACGAGATAACGCAGATTTCTTAAATAACTATGCATTCTAACTTTAAAATCTGTTAGATTATCTAATTGATAAACCAAATATTGCGCACTATCTTCTGTCCTAATCAAGCGACTTGAATCACCAAAAAAATTATTTGGCTCATCAATGACTGTTTGCCACCCGTCACTATGATTTAAGACTTTAGAAAAATCATCTAGTTCGTCTACTTGATTTGTTTCCCGAACTGACGGTGCAGTATTGGCCCATAGGGGCATTACGTTAGACTGCAGCAATGATGCACTCAACAATAAAGCTATCGCATGTTTATGCATTCCCTTCATATTACCTTTCCTCCATATCCTTTTTATTTGCTCTCCATAATCTTATTTTTAATCAATCAATAATGTAAACCCTTACATAAACAATTGGAATAGCTTTTCAAAATATAATATTTTTAATTCACTTAAAATGAAATAGCATTTCATAAAAATGAAAGCAAACCAAATTTGGTTTGCTTATCACTACTATCCTTTTTTCTTCATGCCATAGATAAATGCCGTAGCAAGTAATCCAGAAATCATAAATCCAGCAGCCTTTAAATCATCACCTGTCTTGATTGCTACCTCATTTTTGTTTTCATTATCTTGTTTAGAATCGTTTTGATCAACTAATTCCTTTTTAGCATCTTCAATATCAATAGTTGAGAGCATCACCACACCACCAGATGGTAAAGAAACTTCATATCCTTCTTCAAGATTGACATTTTCAAGTACCTTACTAGCGACCGGATAACCATTACTATCGACCTTACGATCATTATCAAAATAGTCATATTTGAATAATTTTAAGTTATTAGCATTAAGATTTTTAACATCAATGGTTACTTCTTTGGGACTGTTTGAATCGTTGACAATCATATATGTCATTTGACCATCTTTTTCCATCCCAACTGTTCGAAGATCATTTAATTCTTTATTTGCTGTTGAACCAATGATCTTGCTATTACGTGGGAATAGATTTGCCATTAATGACCAAGTATAAAAGAATGGTCGTATCTCTTCTTCTTCTGGTTGATTAAAAACTCGTCCAGCAACAGAATTCCAAAATCCCCACTGTTTTAAAGAACGAATATCTGTAATGGGAAATCCATTTTGCTGATCATGCATAGCATCATCTAAATCCCAAATTGCTAAACCAGAAAAACCACCACGCATAACTTGACTTGCGGCATCAGCCATAATAACTCCATAACTAAATTCTTTAGTATATGGTTGTGAATCCCCATCACTTTTGCCAGTAACCATTCCGATTTCAGTCATATAAAAGTCTTTTCCCGTCACACAACTGCGTTGTTCCGCTACCATTTCTTCAATAGTACCATTTGTAATTTCATCAATTGTTGGATACATATGAGTATCATATAGCCCTATTTTAGCATCTAAATCTTGATTTGAATTAATCTCTTTTAACCAAGTATTATCACTATCCCATACAGTATCAGGTCCCGTAATTTTTATTTTTTCATTTAATCCATATTTATCTAATTCAGTATGAAGATAATTAATTCCTGTTTGCCATTTATCAAAATCACCGCAATATGACCAATCACTATTAGCTTCATTTACATAGTTAAAATATTTAATACATGTATAACCTTTTTGGTTAATTAAATAATCTAAAAATCCGCCAATAATGCTTGCCCAGCGTGGATCATCAACAGTAATTCCTTCGAATTCACCACCAAAACGACCTGGTGTCTCCCATTCACCTAAAACTACTTCAATATCTCTACTTTCTAAATAATCTAATTCTCTAATCAATGCCTGATTTGCCAAACTATCAAAATCATAAATAGGATTTCCCTCATCATCAAAACCTTCGCAATATGTATTAGCGTAGATCATGCATCTAACAAAAGCTGGATTTAAGAAATCTACCCGCTTAGTCACTGTTTGCCACTCTTCATCAGTTAAAGGGTGAACAACATAAGGATCCCATTGAACACCTAAACCTTTAAAATTATTAACTAAAACATCATTTCCATCAAAAGTCACATTAGTCGTTTGTAATTCACCAGTTCCTGCACCAGAACCAATTTTCTCTATCTTGATATTATCAAAATATAAAGTTTCTCCAGCCAAGCTGTCACAATGTTCATTGGGACCTAAATTAAACTGGATCTTAGCATTTTTTTGAGTCCCTAATAAATTATCAGCATTAATCTCAAACTCAAAATTATATGTTTGAACATCTTTTGTGAAATCAACCATTGTTTCTGGGTAATATTTTGTTGCGTAATCACCAGTATCCTCAACATCAAAGTAAATAGTCCCAGCTTTACTGCCTTTTAAATCATAAGATAAACGATAGATTCCATTATCTAAAAGAATATCTCCTTGAAACAATTGACAATCCCAATAGTTACTGCCATTTGAGTTTGGAAAAGTTACTTCTAATTGTTGATTTACTGCATTGATCTTCAAATTTGAACCATTACTGTTATACGTATTCCAGCCACTTGTTGTATTTGTCTCAAAATCACCATTTACAACATATTCATCACCTAAATCATTAACTTCCTCTATACGAACATTTCTAATATTAATAGTCTCATCCTTGAAATTACTAATTCCATCTCCTTCATTTAATAAAAATACAATTGAAACATCATCATTATCTTTTTTTATAAAATTAAAACTGTACTCTTTACTCGTAGTAGTTAAATCAAAATTCTGTTTATCTAAATATTTGACATTATAATCTGCTGATTTTTCAATATCAATACCAATTGTTCCAGCTTTTGAAGCTTTAGCATCAAAAACTATTTTATAAATCTTATTTCCACTTAATACTAAATTCTCCTTTTTTAAAGATAAAGCCCACCAATAGTTTTCTTGATTAATACTAGTAACTTTAACCTTAAGATCATTTGGCTCACCTGACAATTTACCGCTCGCTCCATCTCCTTCATTTAAATACCAATCACCTGCTTTTTGGATTTCAATATCGCCAATTTCAATAATTGTAACATTAGAAAGCTTGATTATTTGATTACTAAAATCACTGATTCCATCGCCTTTAGCAAGATGATAAACTAAAGTGACAGCATCATCGTCTTTCTTTTCAAAATCAAATGTATATGTTTTCTTTTGATTACTAACCGCTATCATTTGACGATCTAAGTATTTTTTATTATAATCGCTTGTGCTTTCAATATCCAAACTAATATCTCCACTCATTGATGCCTCTACGTCAAATGATAACTGATATTTTTTATTTGCTGATAAGGCAATATTATCCTGCTTGAGTGTTAAGGACCACCAATAGTCATCACTATTGACCTTTTCAATCTGTACCTTTAAAGAATGATTATCACTCGACATCATTGCTAACGAACCATCACTTTGATTCATACTCCAATAATTAGTTCCTTGACTAAAATCACCATTTGATACCAAATTAGTTGCTTTTGCATAAGTCCCAACGATCAAAGTACTCAACAAAACCAACATACTTAATACCACTATACTAATCTGTTTAACTCTATGTACCATTGCTCTTCCCTCCATTTATTTCTATATTCAAATTTTAACAAGAAATAAACTTAAAACAATCTTCCAAAGTCATTTAGGTACTGCGTTTCAGCATTTCATATCTATGAAACGTATTTCTTGAAATGACTTTTCAGTACAAAAAAAGGATATGTTTCCATATCCTTAAAATTATTTTACATAGTGAGTATTTTCTAACATGACACCACAACCATTTGCTACACAGTTTAAAGCGTCATCAGCTACAAATACTGGTACCCCAAGCTCATTTTCTAATAAATGATCTAATCCTGTTAATAAAGCGCCTCCACCTGTTAAGAAGATACCACGTGACATAATATCAGCAGCTAATTCTGGAGGTGTTTGTTCTAAGACATGCTTAGTTTCTCTAACGATTGTTTGGCAAGTTTCACGTAATGCTAATTCTGTTTCATCAGCTGTAAGAGTGATTGTATGAGGTAATCCTGTAACTAAGTCACGTCCTCTAACTTCAAATGTTTCTTCGCTGATTCCTTTGATTGCAATTCCAATTTCCATTTTGATTTGTTCAGCAGTGCGATCACCAATCAATAACTTATATTTATCTTTAACAAATTTAATAATATCTTCATCCATTACATCACCAGCAACTTTTAAAGAACTGCTAGTAACAATATCACCTAATGATAATACTGCGATGTCAGTAGTTCCCCCACCGATATCGATTACCATATTTCCTGTTGGTTTAGAGATTTCAAGCCCTGCTCCAACTGCAGCTACTTTTGGTTCTTCTTCAATAAAAACACGTTTAGCCCCACATCTTTCAGCCACATCTTTGATTGCACTTTTTTCAATTGATGTAATATTTGATGGACAACAAATTAAGATCGTTGGTCTTGAAAAAATCCCTTTCAAGTTTAATTTATTAATAAAATGAGTAATTAAGATTTCAGTAATTCTAAAATCAGCAATAACTCCATCTTTTAATGGACGGATTGCTTTTACTCTTCCTGGTGTTTTTCCTAACATATCTTTAGCTTCTTGACCCACAGCTAAAGGTTTTTTTGTTTCATCATCTATCGCTACTACAGAAGGTTCATTTACAACAATACCTTCACCTTTGACATAAATTAAAATATTTGCAGTACCTAAATCGATACCAATTTCTTTTGATAATGCCATCATTCGTCCTCCTTATTTTTTCTTAACTATTGTACCATGAATTTAGATATTTACAAGGCAAAAAACCAAATAGCGATAATTTTTTTAATTATCACTATTTGGTTGATTATACCGCTATTTTTGAGACCTCTTGATTAAAATATTTTTCGGGGTTTAATGCTTGATTGTCCTTCTCTAAAATAAAGTGTAAGTGGTTCTTTAATTCAGATTCATAGACGTTTTCACCACTAGTTCCAATCTTATCACCCTGTTTAATCACCGCATCTTTTTCAACATTTACTTCACTTAAAGATTGGTAAGTTGCAGAGACACCAGTTTCGTTAGTTACCGTTACAATCCAACCTAACAGTGCATCATTATCTTTCTTAGTTACTGTTCCCGAAAAGGCCGCAGTTACTTCAAAAGCTTTATTGTCTTTTGAAAAATCAATACCTAGATTAGGGCGATAAACACCTTCAAAATAAACTAATGCTTTTTCTAATTCTTCATCACTTAAACTTGAATCATAAAATTTTTTTACGATTTTAATGTCATCACCAACCGGCTTTACCATTTTTTCTGCTGGTGCTTGGGGATCCTCTTTGTCAGTATCTTTATCTTTATTATCTTCCACTTTTACAACCGCAGTGTCTTTAAGCGGACGATATTGATTTACGACTAACTGAATTACCCCTACTCCGACTAAAAATAACATCACTACCGTTGTAAAGACTAAAACCCGTCGATTTCTTTTCATAAATAGTTTCATTGTTTCACCTCATTTGTAGTGTTTCCACTAAAATCAGGTTTATACTAATTATTTACAATTTCAACATTTGTATAAAAATGATTTAAAATTTCTTTATAACTAGCTCCCTCGAGAGCCATTCCCTGAGCACCATATTGACTCATCCCAACTCCATGACCGCTACCGAGCGTATTAAATGTATATTTACCATTTTCATATTTGATCGTAAAACAACTTGAAGCTAATCCAAGGATCTCGCGAACTTTGCGTCCGCTATAATTTTTCCCACCAACACTAAGGGTTCCAACACGTCCACTTTTTTTATACGCAATAATATTAAAGTCTAAGCTATCACAATTAAATTTTTCTTTTAGTTCTTGTTTAGTAAAAGTTTTTGACCGACTATTAGTTGGATCAATCGATAAATCCCAATGACAGTCAACACTTCGCAAATAAGGCAAAGCACTCGAATCAAAATAATCTTCTACATTTTCAGTATAGCCATTACTTGAAGAAAAAAACATTGCTGTAATATATTTTCCCTCATATTTCATTACTTCATCGTTAGTATCATTGATAGCCGCAACAATTTTTTGATGATACTCATCATACTTATCACCCCAGTTTTCCCGCATTTTATCCTCAGTCAAATAAACTTGACTATTAGTAGTATTATCAACGCTTAAATTGCGATTGTAAACAAAAGTCCGACTCGCGACAACTTGCGCTTTTAATGCTTCTGTTTCAAATTTTGCCGGCATTTCTCCTGCAACGACTCCTAAAAGATAATCATCTAAATCGATATAATTAACGTTATTATCAATTGTTACTGCTACTTGAACTGCTTTTTCCTCTTTTTCTTCTTTTTTTTCTTTAGTCTCTGTACCTTTGATTGTTTCATCTTTTTTTACCCCAACATTAATTGATAAAAAGATTACTGCAATTAAAAAAACGACTCCCAATTTAACACTTATCTCTTTCATATAATTACCTCACATAATTATATGGAAGAGATTTAAAAATATGTTAAAAATGAATCGTTGTAAATTCTAAAATAAAAGAACCTAATAAATATCCTAAACATAATGAAGCAATTAAAAAGAATAAATAAAATTCTCTTACCTTTGCTTTACGAATTACATTATCAAAATTAAAACAACTTAAAGACCACATTGACAGCATCACCGAAACTACATAAACAATCATTTTAATAACTTGATATGACATTATCCTTCACCTCGATCATGATTACCATTATTACAAACTCTGACATTTACACCGTGTTTAACTGGTGAAAAGATAAATCCTATAATTACACCACTTAAAAAGCCACAAAAAATCTTTAATTTTACATTCATATTATCACCTAACCTTGGATATAGTATACCATGATTTTTACAATCATGATATAATCAAATGTATCTATATAAGGAGGAAATAAAATGGAATATTATAATTTACCACAAACCAATTTAAAGGTTTCGAAAGTAGCGCTTGGTTGTATGCGCATCGCATCAAAAACTCCCGAAGAAGTTGAAAACCTGGTATTAGAATCATTAAAAGCTGGTATTAACTTCTTTGATCATGCTGATATTTATGGTGGTGGAAAATCAGAAGAATTATTCGGTAAAGTATTACAAAAACATCCTGAATTAAGAAAAGAAATGATTATTCAATCAAAATGCGGGATTCGCCCTGGAATTTGTTTTGATTTTTCTAAAGAGTATATTTTAGCAAGTGTCGATAGTATCTTATCAAGATTGCAGACAGATTACTTAGATATTTTATTACTACATCGTCCAGATGCCCTAATGGACCCTCAAGAAGTTAGTGAAGCTTTCGATGAATTATATCAAGCAGGAAAAGTAAGATATTTTGGTGTTTCAAACCAAAATCCCGGTCAGATCGAGTTACTAAAAAAATATTGTAAACAGCCAATCATTATTAATCAATTACAATTTGGTCCGGCACACGCTCAAATGATCGATAGCGGTATCTATGCCAATATGGATGAAGGAATTGACCATGATGGCGATATTTTAAACTACTGCCGATTAAATGACATTACGATTCAGCCATGGTCAACGATACGATCTTCATTAAGCGAAGATACTTTTATTGATAACCCTAAATATCCTAAACTAAACGAACAGCTAGATAAACTTGCTGATAAGTATAACGTTTCAAAGGTAGCAATTGTAACAGCCTGGATCTTGCGTCACCCGGCACAGATGCAGCCAATTGCCGGAACAACTAGTATAAAAAATATGCTTGATACTATTAAAGGAGTTGAGGTTAAATTAACTCGTGAAGAATGGTATGCTATTTATACTGCAGAGGATAAACCTTTACCATAATGGATTTACGATTAAGACCTTACCAGCTAAGTGATCAATCTGCCTTAGCCGCTTTGGCAAACAACCCTCAAGTTTCTGCAAACTTAAAAGATATTTTTCCTTATCCTTATACACCACAAGACGCTCAAAATTATTTAAACTTTATTACTCAAAACAGTAATAATAACCTAATCGAATATGCTATTATTGTCGACGGATTATTCGCAGGAGCAATTTCTATTACTTTTGGTGAAGACATTTATAGCCACCTAGCTGAAATTGGTTATTGGCTTGGAGAGCCTTATTGGCATCAAGGTATAATGAAAAAAGCAGTAAAAATGATTATTAAATATATATTTGATAATTACGATACTAAGATTATTAAAGCAGAGATTTTCAGTCGTAATATCGGCAGTAGAAAAGTTCTGCTTGCAAATAATTTCGAATACCTCGTAACATTAAAAAAACACGCTTACAAACGTGGTGAATTTTTAGACCTCGAGCTTTTTGAATTAACACGTGATAAATATCAAGATAATCAATTGTAACAGATTGGTTATCTTTTTTATTTTTGTGCATATATTAAAGCAGGTGATAAAATGGATAATACCGTAATTAAAAATTTAATTTATAATCAGCTTTTTGCTGCAGCAAATTATGATCTGATTGCAACAATCGCTCCCGATGATCCAACTAAAACACGTATTTTGAATTTTTCCGCCGATTGTAAAAATAATGCCAATATGCTCGATCGTATTTATCAAGAAGAAAATACTTCCAGCTATCATCCAATTGTTCAAAAACCACAATTTCATGGCAGTTTTATTGAATCTATTCATTGGATGTTAAATTATGAAGGAGACTCATTTAGATTATTCCATATTAATTCATTCTATGATGTCTACACAACAGCCCAACGGCAACTATTGACATATATTGCAGGAATTTTAAATGATCACGCTATCGGCTTGACTCACATATCACTAACAAAATAATGTTAGTGATATTTTTAATTTAAACTGTATTATCTATTGTAATACAGTTATCTCTGTGCTATTATCTAACTGTACTATAAACAATGATACAGTTAGGAGAAATATATGAATATATTAAGTGTAAAAAATTTGTCTAAAATATATGGAGATGAAAATAACCATGTCATTGCCCTTGATAATGTCTCTTTTGATGTTGAAATAGGTGAATTCATCGCTATTATTGGTGCTAGTGGCAGTGGAAAAAGTACCCTATTGCATCAAATCGGTGGTGTTGATCATCCAAGCAGCGGTAAAGTAATTATTAATAATACTGATATTTATACACTCAACGAAAATGATTTAGCTATTTTTAGGCGTAATGAGATTGGCTTAATTTATCAGTTTTATAATTTGATTCCCGTTTTAAATGTTAAAGAAAACATAACCCTTCCCTTGCAGTTAGCACACCAAAAAGTTGATCAGAAACGATTTAATACCCTTATCGAACAACTTGGCTTAAGCAATCGTCTCAATCATTTGCCCAATCAACTATCCGGCGGTCAACAACAAAGAGTTTCAATCGCTCGGGCTTTAATTAATCAACCTTCATTAGTTCTTGCTGACGAGCCAACCGGCAATCTAGATAGTAAAAACAGTGATGAAATCATACGTCTTTTAAAAGAAGCAAATGAAAAATATCATCAAACAATCATTATTATTACACATGATAATAATATCGCTAAACTTGCCAACCGAGTAATCACTATCAAAGATGGCAAAATAATCAGTGATTTAAAGCGAGGTGGCTAAGATGCATATTATTAATAAACTTACTCTAAAACAATTATTAGCCAACAAAAAAAGAACCGTTGTAACCATTGTCGGAATCATCATATCAGTCGCAATGTTTACCGCAGTAACTACATTCGTAACCTCATTTATGGAAATGATGCGCCTTGAGGTATCTAGTTATGATGGAAGCTGGCATGTTGCTTATGATAACCTCACCTCACAACAGATCGACAGCTTAAAAAATGATGATGCATATCAAAATAGTGTCTTGTTCCAAAAAATTGATACTTTATTAATTGATGAAAACAATCCTATTTTCATTGAACTAAATCAATTAGACAATTACTCCAAAGAAATAAAACTACTGAAAGGAAACTATCCAGCAAATAGTAATGAAATCATTATTTCAAAGTATTATCAAACTCAAAATGGTGTAAAGGTCGGTGACGAAATTACTGTTAAAACTGGAGCAACACAAATTTCTGATAAATTTATTGAAACCGAACAACTAGAATCTACTGCTGCCCTACCAGTCAAAACATTTAAAGTTGTCGGTATTTATCAATCTACTTACCTCGATCAAGCATCGTATTATAATTCCTTTTATACCGCTAACAGCAGTAGCATTATAAGCAGCAAAATGTATTTAACCCTTAATCATGTCGACAATGATATTTTTGATAACGGCTCAAATACCGCACAATCATTAGGAATAGACAGTGGAGATATTAGTTATCATCAAAATCTTCTTTATTATTACGGAATCAGTAATAATGATGGTTTTAACCAAGCAATGATGACAGCCGTTGGCATTGTTGTTGTCATTATCATGATTGGTTCTATTGGTTTGATTTATAATGCTTTTGCAATTTCCTTAAATGAACGCAGTCGTTATCTTGGAACTTTATCAAGTATCGGAGCAACAAAACGACAAAAAAAACAATCTGTTTATTTTGAAGGCTTAGTAGTTGGCATTATTGCTATTATATTAGGTGTGATAGCAGGAGTTGGAGGAATGGCTGTTACCTTTAAAGTCATCAATCCAATCTTAGCTAATCTTGGACAAGAAATCGGATTTCCTTTAGCAATTTCATTTAAAGGTATCTTGACAGCTGTTATTTGCGCAATTATCACAATTTTTATCTCCAGTATTATCCCAGCTTATCACGCTAGTAAGATTTCGCCGATTGCAGCAATCACTAATCAACAAGATACTAAAATCAAGGTGCGAAATATTAAAACAAGTTTCCTTACTCGCCGAATATTTGGCTTTGAAGGTGATTTAGCGATGAAAAATATTAAGCGTAATAAAAACCGTTATCGAATCACCCTATTTTCATTAATCATTAGTTCTATCCTCTTTTTAACCGCTTCTGGATTTACTTATTATCTTAAAGAATCATATGATATGACTTCAATCAATATCAACTATGATGGCTATATTAATATCAATTCACAAAATCAAGAACTGATTAACGAATTAGCCCATCTAAAAAATACGACTCAAATTGCTGTTGCTAAAGAAACATCATTAAATTTAGAAACTAGTTTAGATAATATTAATCCTGAATTATTATCATTTCTAACAGAAAATGAACAAAACTATGGAAATACTTATTTCCTTGATCTTAATTTAGTTACTTATAATCAAGAATATTTAGATAGTATCCCTAATTTAAATAAAGAACTTCAAAATCAAATTCTAATCAACAAAGAAAATAATATTAAATTAAATCGGAAGTATAAGCAAACTGATATCTTAAAAGAAAATCTTGATCACTTAATCGGAACTACATTTAATAACAATGGTGATGAAATTGAAATTACTTTAAATAAAATTAAATATACTAATCAGTATTTACTTGGGCAAACTCCTCACGAAACTCACTACTCACTAAATCTTTTAGTCAGCAATGATACTTTTAACCAATTAATTAATCAGTATCAATTAAACTCAAATAATACTAATATTTATTATACGAGTAATAATAATGAAGCAGTTTTAAAAGAAATCAAAGAAATTACCGATAATTATCCTGAAGAATCACTATACAGCTTTAACCTAAGTGAAGATATCAAGCAGGCAAACCAGCTTATTTTAATCATTAACATCTTCACATATGGCTTTATCATTTTAATCGGTTTAATCAGTATAGCAAACATCATCAATACGATTTCTACTAGTATGGCATTAAGAACAAAAGAATTTTCAATGTTAAAATCTATCGGAATGACACCAAGAGCATTTAATAAGATGATTTATTTTGAAAGTCTATTCTATGGCATTAAAACTCTAATTTACAGTTTGCCTCTAGGCTTTATCATCATGTACTTTTTATATGAAAATCTAGCTGCAATATTTGAGCGGTCATTCAGTGTTCCAATCAATAGTTTTATCATTATAACTATTGCAATTTTTGTAATTGTTTTTACCACCCTTGCTTTCAGCAGTCAAAAAATTAAGAAATTAAATATCATTGACGGTTTAAAAAATGATAATAACTAATTAATTGTTAAAAGAACCTAGTTCAATTTTATGTTAGGTTCTTTTTCTTTTATCAGTTATTTTTTAAACAAAATAAAAATCCAAGATAAATATCCTGGACTAACTTACAAATGGTGACCTGTACGGGATTCGAACCCGTGAATGCATGCGTGAAAGGCATGTGAGTTAACCGTTTCTCCAACAGGCCATGGCGCTTGAAGTAGGACTCGAACCTACGACCGATCGGTTAACAGCCGATTGCTCTACCAACTGAGCTATTCAAGCAATGGAGCGGGTGATGGGAATCGAACCCACGTAGTCAGCTTGGAAGGCTGAAGTTCTACCATTGAACTACACCCGCATTGTCTTCTTAGCAGAGATCCTAACGACTACTGCTTGTCTATAATAACATTAATAAAATATGATTGCAAGTAATTTTTAAAAAAATTCGCAATTTTTTTGTTTCTTTTCTTGTTTGCCTTTGTTAAGAAAAAAACCACCGATATGCTCACAGTTCATTGCATTTCGGTAGTTTCATTATTCGTATCATTCGTTCCTTCTTGATCAGAAGTATTTCCATTCGAAGTATTATCTTCAACTGGAGGTTCATCAGTACCAGCATCATCGCTTTGTTGATTATCCTTTTTTTTAGTATCATTCTTATTTTCTTTTTGCTTAGTAGAATTATTTTCTTTCTTGGAATCATCTAACTGCTCTTGCAAATTATCAATCTGCTTTTGTTGATCTATGTAATATTCATAAGCAAAATAACCGCCAACACATGCTCCGGTAATAATAAGCAAGATCAATAATGATAAAATAAAAGTTGAAAACTTAGAACGTCCTTGTTTTTCCTTTTTCACTTTAGTTTTAGTCTTTGTTTTTCGCTTTGTTTTTGTTACTTTCTTTTTCTTAGTTTTTGGACGACGTTGCTTTTTATTTCCCGTCTCCTCCACCGCTTCATCTTGTTCTGGCTCATCTATATCTAACTCCTCTAAATCATCATCAAACTCAAATCTTTTTGTCACTTATATCACCTCACGTATAAATATTATACACTGATGTGAATTTAATATAAACTTTTATCATTTTCCTTTATTTTACATATTCTTCTAAACACACACCCAGCTCATTTATTTTTTTAGCGTGTTCTTTCCCAACATAACGATAATGCCATGGTTCATACCCTACCCCTGTAATACTATTTTTATTAGTCGGATAGCGCAAAACAAACCCATACTTCCAACTATTTTGGATTAGCCATTGTTGTTCAACTGTGTTTTCCTGGCTACGATCAAGGCGCTGATTTTTTGTTGAAACAATATCTACTGCTAAACCTAACTGATGTTCACTAGTTCCCGGTCTTGCCACCCAAAAAGCTGCTTTATCGCTAGCTTCCACCTTTGAATATCCCTGACTTAAATATTCACTTACTTTATTTTGATAAAGTTGTTCTTGCTTCTCATTTGTCCGATAGGAAGAACAAATCAATGGATTTAATCCCTCACTTTTAGCCGCTTGTAACATTGCTATTAAATCATCGTAAATTCGCCGATCGACTGATTGCCCATTATTCAATTGCACTAAATCAACTTTCCAATCTTTAGGTATCGTATTTTCAAAATTAACCAATGTTAATAATTCATCTTTAACCACACTATTAGCCGATTTATTTTGGTTAGTTTTAACCTTATTAGCAGCTATCAGCTGATTATTACTTTGATTAACTTGATCGTTAACTAAAATAAATAAACTCATAACCAACCCAATCATCAACAAAGTAACTACTAACACTTTCATTTTATTAATCTGTTTCACTTCACCTTACCCCTTTCAATAAAAAAACATCTCTTTTACACTTTCAAGTGTATAAAAGAGATGCATAGAAACATCACCAAAGAAGCATCAAAGTTGTATCAATAAATATCATTATAACTAGAAACACTTACTGAATCGGTGCGATTATCAATTATTCCGAATAAATACTTATAAGTTTCTTGTTCAGTCAAACCAAGATATGCTGTTCCAAAAGTATAAATCACTTCATAATTTCTTGCTATATATTTTTTATTATAATAATTATATTGATATATTAAGTGCGTATCAACATCTATAGTGGCATTAAAGATTCCTTCTTCATTCGTAAAATTCACCTGATAAACACTGACACTTTTACTAGAATCAATCACATTACTATAGCGTCTTAATGTATAATTATAACACACATAATTTCCGTCAAAATTAAAATCAGTTAAAATACCAAGATTCTTCAATATAACTAATTGCTCATTAATGATCGTTCGGATTATCGTAATATTTTCATCACTCATATCTTGAACTTGTGTCGTAGTAATAATATTTTTTTCCTTATTTTCATAGTCACCAATCAACTCTAATTTTTCAGTGACCGTCAACTTACTTGTTTGAATTTCATTATTATCACTTTTTATTTTTTCGACCTGAAGATGCTCAATTAATTTATCATCTTGTATTTTAGAAACTGTTAACGGAACTAACGGAATGATGATCAACAAAATTATTGCAGCTGCAAATTTAATAATATTTTTACTATACCTCATCAACTTTCACTCCTTCTAAAACAACGGTTACAGTAGTTCCCTGTCCCAAAACACTTTCAAAATTAATTGATGCATGATGCAGTTCAATAATCTGTTCACATATCGCTAAACCTAACCCAGCCCCGCCAGCACTTCGTGAACGTGATTTATCAACCATGTAAAATGCTTCTTTAATTTTACTCAATTCCGTTGCTGCAATACCACAACCATTATCTTTGACAACAAACTGATACCCTGTTGCCAATCCCTTTCCTCTTAAATATACTTTACCGTTTTGTCCAACTGCTTTACGGGCATTATCAAGTAAATTTAAACACACTGTCTTCATTAAATCTGGTTCAATATACAATTTTCCATGCTCAATTTCAATAATAAACTCAATTTGCTGCTCTTTCATCAATAAATCTACAGTATCTACAATTCCTTGAAAAAATGTCTCAGCTGTAACCCAATACATTTTAAAATCCTGTTTTTTCAAAACAATCAATTCAAGCAGTTTCATTGACATTGCCTCAAGACGTCTTCCTTCTTCAACAATCAAATTAGAATAGCCAATAACTTCTTCTTCATTCAAACGTTTCGAACGTAACATATCACCATAACCAATGATCGACGTCAGAGGTGTTTTTAATTCATGGGCAAAATTTCCGACAAATACTTCTTGACGTTCAACCGCTTCATGCAGTTCTTTCATCGTTGTACTCAAACGCTCAGTCATAGTATTAAAATCTTTTGTTAACTGACCGATCTCATCCTCACTGCTAACTACTACAGGAACAATCAAATGTCCATCAGCCACCCCTTTAGTAGCTTTAGACAGCTTTTTGATTGGGCTAACCAACCATCTAGTTACAGCAAAAATAACTGCTCCACTAGCTAATAATAATATAATCGTATAATAAAACAGTGTTCCAAATTGATTTTCACGATTTAAAAAAAGTTCAGAAATATCTCGCGCATTTTCAAAATACAACTTAGTCCCATTCAAAGAAAAGATTCGAAGAGATTGTAACTTATAATGCTCCTTATCTTTTTGAACAATATACCCCCGCTCATTTTGAGATATTTTATCAAACAATTTATGGTCATCATTAAAAGTATCATTTTGATATACTACATCTCCATTTTCCGCTCGAATACAAAACGAAACATTACCATTAAATGTCTCAACTGTCATATTAGAAACTAAGTTTTTAAGCAAATCAAGCCGTTCTTGAAAAGTTCCGCCTTTTATCGTAAGTTCCTCTAGATGTGGGAGCAATTCTAAAGTTAACGAATTAACTAAAATATCATTTTCTTGATAAACACCCTCCACTTCGCGTTCGAAGGAATTATCGAAGCTCGTTTGAATCAGCATATAGCCTCCCACACTAAAACAGGTGAGCGTTATTGCCATGATACTAAAATACAGCTTCCAAAAAAAATTCATCAATCTCCCTCCAAACGATAACCAACTTTGTAAACTGGTACGATTTTATCTTCCAATCCAAGCTTTTTTCGCATTCGCTGTACATGAAGATCAACAGTTCGGCTATCTCCCATATAATAATCACCCCATACCGCTTCATAAATTCGATCACGGAAAAGAGCAATATTTTTATTTTGAATAAACAACAGTAGCAAATCATATTCTTTTACTGTTAGGTTGATTACTTGATCATTTTTCTTCACTACTCGTGAAAGTGTATCTACACTAATATCATAAACACTTAAAACTGTTGATGTTTTATGATAACGGCGCAGTACCGTTTCTACCCGAGCAACTAATTCAATAATCTCAAAAGGCTTAACAATATAATCCTCAGCTCCCAGTTTCAATCCCTTAACCCGATCTTTTACATCACCTTTAGCCGTTAAAAAAATCACTGGAATTTCTAAAGGACGAATATATTCCATTAATTCATAGCCATTAATTTCTGGTAACATAATATCTAGTAAAATTAAATCAAATTGATTATACTCAATTAATTCAATTGCTCCTTTCCCATCATAAGCACATTTGCAGCTATATCCAGCATCTGATAAGTTAATCTTAATCAGTCTACAAATTGCCTGTTCGTCTTCAACGATCAAAATTTTATTCATAGTATCACCTCTATTACTTTCATCGTACATCAAAATTGCATCTTATTAGCATCATTTCACAAAAAAACACACTTACTAAGTAAGTGTGTTAACTCCATTATGGAGCGGGTGATGGGAATCGAACCCAC